>Ga0210064_1000125_pt1 | contig 36104 bp, 29 predicted proteins | sample Muzzi_CordC_D2_FD_185531 | JGI IMG/M metagenome (GOLD analysis project Ga0210064, IMG submission 185531) | Wetland microbial communities from San Francisco Bay, California, USA, that impact long-term carbon sequestration - Muzzi_CordC_D2 (SPAdes) | ecosystem: Environmental > Aquatic > Marine >... | reverse complement strand
GTCCCGGCGATAATCGATTTCATCCCGAGTCCCACGATCTCTGCACGCCGCTCGGGCACCATGGTACCGAACCCGCCGATCATGATTCCCAGGCTGCCGAAGTTGGCAAATCCGCACAACGCATAAATCATGATCAGCCGGCTGCGTGCATCCAGCTGACCAGCCGGCAGGGCCGCGAGGTCCAGGTAGGCGAGAAATTCATTCAGGATGGTCTTGGTGCCCAGCAACATGCCACCGGTGAAGGCCTGTTCCGCCGGGATTCCCATCAGCCAGGCAACGGGTGCGAGCAGCCAGCCCAGTATCCGCTGCAGGGTGAGTGGCGTCCCGTCTACTGCAGGCAACAAACCGATCAGGAGATTGGCGAGACTCACCAATGCGATCATGACGATCAGCATGGCGGTGATATTGATCAGCAGCTCCACACCCTGCAGGGTACCCCGGGTGATGGCGTCCATGCTGCCGGTGGCCTGTTGTGGTGGCACCAGTTCGCCGGCGGTGGCACGACCGGCCGGTGGAATTAGCGTCTGGGCAAGTACGATCGCGGCGGGCGCGCTGATCAGCGAGGCAACCAGGATGTGCCCCATGGCGTCGGGTACGGTTTCCCGCAGAATGCTGGCATAGACCACCATGACGGTGCCTGCGATTGTGGCCATGCCCGTGGTCATCAGCGTGAACAGTTCGCTGCGGGTCATTTCCTTCAAATAGGGACGCACGAACAGCGGTGCCTCGACCATACCGACGAAGATATTGGTGATAGTCCCAAGCGCCAGGGCACCACCAATACCCATCGCCTTCTGCAGGAACCAGGATAGCATGCGGACGACGAGTGGCAGGATGCGCCAGTAAAACAGCAGTGCGGACAGGGCGCTGACCAGCAGTATCAACGGCAGGGCGCGGAAGGCAAGAATATAGCTGGAACCGTCTCCCGTTTCCTCGAACGGCAGCGTGCTGCCCGCGAGGTAGCCAAAGACGAAGGAAGTGCCGGTGCGGGTAGCCTGCTCCAGGGAAAGCAGCAGGTCGTTGAGTGCGATGAATACCCGCCTGAATGGCGGCAGCCAGAGCAGGGCCATTGCCAGTGCGAACTGCAGCCCGATGCCTGCCAGCAGGGTACGCCAGGGAATCCTGGCGCGATCTTCGCTGAGGGCCCAGGCCAGGACGAGAAATACGAGGATTCCCAGGGTGCTTTGCAGGTAAGGGGGCATGGCCATGTTGTATCCGGGTTGGTCCTGGTGCGTTTTCGGGAGTATGTTCGACCCGAATAAAAATCGCTACTCGCTGAACCGGTGGCAGGTGCAGGCCGCCTGCGTAATCAGGAATATTTATAATAGGCAACCATGGACGACGCGTATCTTGACGAGAAAATCATGCAGTGGCAGCAAAAGGCCCGAAAAGCGGCGCAGCGGAAGCAGCGGCGTAACCTGTACGTCATCACACTGACGCCGGATGTGCTGGATCATCGGGATTTCAGGATAGCCAATCCGGGTTACATCGAGGGGATGCCCTGCCTGTATGTCGGGATCACGATCCACGATCCGGGAGACCGGTTCGAACAGCACAAGTCAGGCTACAAGAGCAGCCGGTACCCCAGACGGTACGGTATCGAACTGGCCCTGGATCTCATCGACGGATTCGACGACACGGGCCTCAGCGATGCCGAACGGGAAGCCGCGCTGGCAGACTGGTTGCGAGACCAGGGCTGCGCAGTCTGGCAGCACTAGCCGGGTTGAATCACGGAGCGCAGCACTTCTTGTATTTTTTCCCGCTGCCGCACGGGCAGGGGTCGTTGCGGCCAATCCTGGGTGTGTCATGTCTGACCGGGGCGGGGTTAACCATCCGGCCATCGTAGAAATACCAGGTGCCATCGGTTTTGCGGAATTCTGAAACCTCTTGGTGTACGAGCCGGACACCGTTGCGCCGGTAACTGGCCCTGAACTCGACCGTAGCGGTAACGCTGGCAGCGGATGCCGGGCTGCTGGCAACGATTTCCAGCCCCTGCCAATCGGCTTCCCGGGACCAGCGGAGGGCGCCGGCGTTGTCGTAGTCACTGCGCTGTTTCGGGTGCAGGGTCCCGGCAAGGTAGGGTATTACCTGCAGCGCATAGGCTGTGTAGCGTGAACGCATCAGCGCTTCCGCTGTGGATGCCTTCGCCGTGCCCTCGATCAGCGGCGCGCAACAGTCCGCATAGGACCGACCGGAGGAACACGGACAGGGTTTTTGTTCACCCATGTCATTGACTCTCCGCTTCCACCAGACCGATACTCAGCCGGCCGAAACCGGCACGCTCACCCGAGATCCGAACCGGTAGACGGCTCCGGGTATCCAGGTGGATCGCAAGCGTACCGCGCAGTTCCAGAAGCTCGAAATTCGAGGTATCCGCTCCCGCGGTAACCGGCTCTACCCGCAGCAACAGTTTCAGGGTCTCCTGCCGGCCACTGACTTTCCGCAGGGTTCCAGCGGACTTGACGGTATAGTCCGCCTCCAGCCGCTCGATGCCTTGTGGCTCGAGCCACACCCGATAAAGCGCATCATCGAAGAACGTGCAGATCTGCACACTTCGGCTGTCGTTTACGTAATCCGGCAAGGAAACCAGATACAGCAGCAATATCGGGTCGGACACGACCTTGCAGCCGGAAGCGGCCACATCATAGGGGAAGTAGGATTTCTTGATCTTCGACCAGTCAGCGGAAGGTTGTTCTGCCTCGGCCTTGTCCCTGGGTTCCAGCCGGATGCGCGACGCGCCAGCGCCGCCAAAGCGGTAGATCTTGCGCGATCCCTTCCAGCCGGGTCGCAACCTGTCGCGTTGCAGCACGGCGCCGCTGCCGGGATCGAACCAGATGGTGCCTTCCGTGATGGAATCTGCGAACAGCGTTGTGGTGTGAACGTGGATACCGAGCCGCATAACGGGGCTGGTTGCGACCTGAAATGTGGTGTTGGCCAGTGCAGTATAGGGTGGTACCTGCATGTCCCGGTGTGCAGCGTCAGCAAGCTCAAGCTGTGTGGATACGCTACCGACCATACCACCGGCTGCATACCGGAGGCGGCTCCAGCCAGCCACCGGGTGACCGGTGTCCGCTGCTGCCAATGCCGGTGGTGGCTCCTCGCCTGCCTGGCAGGGCAGAATGAGCAGCAAGGCGGCAGCCGCCAGATAACAACGGTGTCTGGTTAGTGGGTTCATGTGGTTCCGTGGCACCGGAGGTGCAGGTTGCAGTATCTCCCGATCCGTCTGTAAAGGAGCGCCAGCGGGAGGCTGCCTCGTTGTTTCCTGTATACCGTGCCTTTCAATTGCCAATCAAATCATGGGAGTACAAGATCTTCCCCCATTGACCGTAAGACATGAGAGAATCCCCCAGAATTTCGGATAATGCAAGTGACACTGCCTGAATGCCAAAACTGCTCCTGAGACTCGCCGTGCTGGTTGCGGTATGTATCGCGCCCCCTGCGATTGCCGGGGAAAAGCTGTTCCCCCGGCCGGTGGCGTTGCAGCCGGCGGTCGATTTCTGGACCCGGGTTTACACCGAAGTCGATTCGGACGCCGGTTTTATTCATGACAGTCGTAACCTGGCGATTATTTACGACACCCTGCGGTTCAGACCCGGCAGCCGCCGACTGGAGCAGAGCCGGGTGATCGACCGGGCGCTGCGCCGCTACCAGCAGGTATTGCTGGAGCTGGCAAAAGGAGTGCGTCAGGATTCCGGCGATGACGCACAACGGGTGTTGCGGTTGTGGGGCGAACCGGCCAGCAGCCAGACGCTGAGAGCCGCCGCAGACCGGTTGCGTTTTCAACGCGGCCAGGCGGACAACTTTCGCGGCGGCGTAATTCGTTCGGGAGCATGGGAAGCCCATATCCGGGATACCCTGCGGACACTCGACCTGCCGGTAGAACTCGCGGTGCTTCCCCATGTCGAATCGTCCTACAATCCCCGGGTGCACTCCCGGGTCGGAGCGGCCGGCCTCTGGCAGTTCACGCGCACAACCGGCAGACGTTATCTGCGTGTCGATCATGTGGTGGATGAACGTCTGGACCCCCTGCTGTCGACGCAAGCGGCTGCCCGCCACTTGCAGCACAACTATTCAGTGTTGAAAAGCTGGCCGTTGGCGATTACGGCCTATAATCACGGCCTGTCGGGAGTGCGGCGCGCCGTACGTACCACCGGGACGCAGGATATCGGGGTGATCGTGCGCGAATACAGTGGCAGCTACTTCGGTTTTGCCTCACGTAACTTCTATGCGGCATTCCTGGCCGCAAGCGATGTCGCGCGCGATTACCAACGCTACTTCGGTGCGATCAAGCGGGACCTTCCGGATGCTGAGCGCAGCATCGAACTGCAGGCTTATCTTCCGGTCAGTGTCCTGATACAGCGGCTCGGTATGGATGCTGCCAGCCTGAAGCAGCTGAATCCTTCCCTGCAACCTAGCGTGTGGCAGGGAGACAAGTACGTTCCCAGGGGTTATCGCCTGCGTCTGCCGGCCGGTACTGAAGCTGTGCTGGCAGACGAGCGACTGCAACAGATGGTCCTTGCCGAAGGACACACAGCCCAGCTGCCGGATCTCGCCTACACGGTGCAGCCCGGGGATACCTTGTCGCAAATTGCCCGGCACTATAAAACCACCGTCCGCAACCTGATGGCCATGAACGATATCCACAGCCGGCACCGGATACGCGCCGGTCAGACGTTGCGCTTGCCGGGTGCGTCCCCGTCCGGTGACCGCCAGTTTGCCGATACGACGGATGCGGATGACGGCATATCACCACCAGCTACCGTTGCCCAGGACACGACCGGGCCAGCACAATCCGGAGATGCAGACATCGCAATGACGCTCGCTGCCGGCACGGAGTCGTTCCCCGACAACACCGCATCCGGCGAGACCTTGCCGCACCTTTCTGCGGACCCGGCCGACTACGAGGTCGCCGCTGACCAGACCATTGAGGTCCAGGCTGCGGAAACCCTCGGCCATTATGCCGAATGGCTGGAAACGCGGGCGAGCCGGCTCCGGCATCTCAACGGATTGCGCAGCGGACAGCCGCTACCTACCGGCAGCCGCATCCAGCTGAATTTCTCGACGGTTTCAGCCACGATCTTCGAGCAGCGACGCCTGGATTATCACCGGCAGAACCAGTCGAGTTATTTCAAAAACTACCGGATCAGCGGGGCCTGCAGCCACACCCTCAAGCCGGGCGATTCGCTCTGGATCCTGGCCACCCGGGATTACGGGATCCCGCTGTGGTTGCTAAGCCAGTACAACCCGGACATCGATTTCGGAAAAATACTGCCCGAAGGTGCCAGCATCACGATCCCGCTGGTCGAGAAAGTCGGTGACGAGACCATGCCCGCAGATGAGGCGACCACGGTGAGCGTGGGATCCTGTACGCTGCCACCGGCCGGTTAAGTGACCGGCTGAATTGCTGCAGCACATACCGGACACCGCTTGCGTGCGGCAAGCCGGATCCCGAACCGGTGATCTTGGTATGGCCGTGGCAGGAACCCGCCTTCCTGTACCTCGCATTTCATATCTTCGCCGGACCTGGACTCCTGCTTCCCCTTCTGAAAACCGGACAATGAAAGAACCCTTCGCGTTGTTTCCACCCTGTTGATCCCCCCGTACCTGCTGTTTTAATCGGGTTAACGGGCCCGTGTAATCCGCTGGCAAGCGAATCAGACCGGTACTGGAGGTCGAAGTGCTTTGCGGGTGTTCCAGCAGGCGTTGTGACTACTGTCACAGTTCACCACCTTCATATCCTATTCACCTTAATTAATGCGCGGATCAGCCGTCCGTATGTTTCAGCCGCTTCGGTATCCAGGGAAACACTGCAAAGGTGAAATCATGAACAACCGAAAATCTTTACTTACCACTGGCACATTTCTGCTCGCATTATCAGCCGCATCGGTCTTCCTGTGTTCCCAGTCCGCCTATGCCGCAGCCGGGATATTTGGCCAGGGGGAACCCGCACGTCTCGAAGACCTCCCTGCCGGTGATTTTCGTCAGTCCCTCGAATCACTGCCAGCACCGGCCCGCCAGCGGGCACTGTCCTGGTTGCAGGTTCTCGAGTTTCCGGCACAGGACCTGCAGTACCTGCAGGTCGATAAACAGGGTAGCATCTATTATGCGGACACCTTCGATACCAGCACGGCAACACGTGCGCAGCCACAGGGTGCCGGGGTGTCGCTGCCGGCCGGTGTCAACGCCGGAAATGTTTTCAAACTCCACAGTAGCCGTGGTGCCGGCCATACTGTTTTTGTCGACTTCGATGGCGGTGTTGTCGCCGAGACGGCGTGGAACGAAACCACAGGCGTTCCCACATGGAAGCCCCGGGCCTACGATACTGACGGGGACGCGGATTCCTTCAGTACGGCCGAAATCGAGGCCATGGTGGAAATCTGGCAGCGAATTGCCGATGATTTCGCACCCTTCGATGTTGACGTGACGACCGAGGATCCCGGAAAAATCGGATCGAACACCGGGTGGGTCCTCGTTACCCACAGCGAAGCCGGCAGCAAGCATCCACTTCCGGCCCCGTCCGCCGGGGGGGTGGCCTATTTCAATACCTTCAGTTACAGCCACGCCCGGTATTTCTCGCCGGTTTTTGTTTACTACAACAACCTGAATTCCCCTGCGGCCATAGCTCATGCCGCCTCCCACGAAATGGGGCACAATCTGAGCCTCAGCCATGACGGAAACACCGGACCCGCCGGCAGTCACGGCGCTGCCATCAAAAACTGGGCCCCGGTCATGGGGCTTGCCCAGACCGCCCCGGTCACTCAGTGGAGTCGGGGCAAATACCGCGGCGCGAACAATTCCCAGGATGACCTGGGCATCCTCACCGGGACACTGGGTCTGCGCAGGGATGACCACGAAGACAGCCGTTTCGGGACCGGAACACCATTGGAGATCGATGGGCGGGGCAGGATCCAGGCCGGCAATCCGGCAACCGTCCTGAATGAACGGCGCCCGGTTAACGGCGGGGTAATCGAGGAACGCGATGATGTCGATGTCTTCGTATTCACTGCCGGTGCAGGCACAGTTGACATCATGGTAGCACCCGGGGTGCGCTATGGGTCCAGTCTGGATATTGACGCGGTGCTCTACGATGCGGCCGGTAAAAAACTCGCGGAGAACAACCAGCGTAATGATTCCACTGCCAAGCTTCGGGTAAAGGTACCCGGTGGACGTTATATTCTCGAGGTCAAGGGGGTCGGTGATACCTCGGTACCGGATTCGGATTACGGCAGCATCGGTCAGTTTCTCATCAGCGGTTCCGTTCCGGCGTCCGGGAAGCAGGGGGTGGCCTGGAAAACGGCGCCCTGATGATTGGTAAATGATCGCTCCGCTGCCGGGTGTCAGGGGATATCCGGTGGCAGGCGGAAGGCCGGAGCCATCAGCCGGTCAGCGTTGATCACCACCAGTCGATAGCTGTTGCCCTTGACCCTGGCCGTCAGCCAGGGGCGTACCAGCGTAAAGAGTTTCGTTGCCGCCGCAAGACCGGATACCGGTATCCGGACCGCATCGCCATCCCCATTCAGCTCGACAAGCTGGAGTTCCTCTCCGGGGAGGGTGCGGATTGCAAGCCGGTTCCAGTCAATCCGGGTGCCCTGCGCCATGTGCTGCAATATCACTGCAGTGAGCGTGTCCAGTTCGGTTGCGATACGCTTGCATGCATCCCTTTTTTGCCGGAGATTCGTCGAGTCCAGAAACTGGAACACCAGGCCGTCTTCGGTGTTGCAGGACGGACCGGATTGCTGGCTGAAGCTCCAGTGCGGGGACTGGGCCCGGTTGCGTGATGCCGGTTTCGGCGGCGGGAATTCCTTGACCAGGTCAGCGCAACGATGCAGGCTGCAAAATCGCCCCGTCACCCGTTGTTCATAGGCCAACTGCTCACTCATTCTCGGGTTTCCCAACATCACCAGTCTGCCCGCGACGTTCAGGTACACTACATTTTCGTGGCTGATCCCGATATCGATACGTGTGTCAGGTGTTACGGAATCGGCGATTGCCATAAGGTCAGCGGCATAGGCATCCACCGTCATGGCCCAGCGTGGCAGGTCGTTGTCCCGGGTATTGTATGGCACCTCCCGGCGTGCACGATCCGCTTCCGCGGTGTGCGCCATGGCCAGCTCTGTAATGGCGGCCACGGCGAAATCAGCCCGCATGGAATCCGGTTGATCGCTGATAGCGAGGGCAAGTCGTTTGAAATCGGCAGGCGCAACCGGCAGCGGCTCGCGTGCGGTGGCCGGATTTGTCTGCAGGCAGCACAGCAGCAGCACCGGGAGCAGCCGGCAATACCCCATGCCGGATCCGTGTGGTAGTGGCAGATCGGGGCAGTGCGGGAACAGGTTGTGCAGGGTCATGGCAGTAACAGTTTAGATGCTCCGTCAGGATATATGGAATAATCCTGTCCATTCCAACTGATTTGTCTGCGGGAAGATGGTTCAATAGGGGCGGAGAAACTGAACCCCCGGCTTGCCGCCCCTATGGGTACAGGAGATTGACACCATGGCTGATGAACCGGTAAAAAAGGACTCAACCTGGACCGAGGAAATGGTCGTTGCAGGCAGTGAACTGATCGAGCGGATCAAGAAGCTGGTTGCGGAAGGAAACGTACGTCGTCTGATCATCAAAAAACCGAGTGGCGAGGATTTGCTGGAAATACCCCTGACAGCCGGCGTAATTGCTGGCGGCGCCATGGTTCTGATGGCACCGGTGCTCGCTGCCGTTGGGGCACTGGCTGCCTTGCTCGCCGAAGTCAGGCTGGAAGTGGTGCGTGGGGAACCGGAAGACCGGGAAAAGCCGTAGGCGTGCTCCGGATTGCACAGCGGCGGTCGGAAACCAGAACCACTGTTATGCAATGTTTCATTGCAGGATGAAACAAAGTAAACGGACATCGCTTGCCTGTTTCGCCCGGGTAACAGGATTTGCTTATCCCCATTACCGCTCTGGTCGTTCCCGGCATGGCCCAGGCCAGTCTTTAGACCGTTACGCGGTCTCCCCTTCTCCTGCCTTCCGCGACACTTGTACATCCTTGTACATCGTCCTGCCCCCGGCAACGGGAACGTATTGAGGTGCGCATGATATTCCGACATCAGTTCGCAGAGAGGTGCCTGGCCAGTCTGGTTGCCTTGATGTTATGCAGCTGTAACCGGATTCCGGAGCTGCACACGATTGCCGAACTGGATCAGGGGCCGGGAAATATAACCGTTACCCCGGACCGGCGGATCATTCTGAGCATGCACCAGTTTTTTGATCCCGAATGGCCGGTTGCTGAATGGACTACTGGCGGCCTGCGGCCGTTTCCGCCAGTAGCCGGTGCCGCAGCCGATAAAGCCGGCGTGCAGTTGCACTCGGTACTGGGAATCCAGAGTGACAGCCAGGGCATCGTCTGGATGCTGGATAACGGCATGCGCGGCAGGGTAGCCCCCCGACTGGTCGCATGGGATACCCGCAGGGAGAAATTGCATACCATCCTGCCCCTGCCAGAGACGGTTGCGCCCGCCGATGCCTTTGTCAATGACCTGGCGGTCGATGAAACCCACAACCACATCTATATCGCGGATCCGGCCGGCGGCTATAATGCGGCCCTGATTGTTGTGGACCTGTCAGGTGGCAATGCCCGGCGTGTGCTGCAGGGTCATCTCAGTGTCGTACCGGAAGACATGGATCTGTTCATCGAGGGTGAAGCGGTGGAAATCCGGCAGGCAGACGGCTCACTGCGACGTCCCCGGGTCGGCGTCAACCCCATTGCCCTCGACGGTGGTAACGAATGGCTGTACTACGGGCCCATGCACGGTACCTCGATGTACCGCATCCGGGTCGCCGATTTGCTGGATACCAAACTCGGTCCCGAGGCACTGGCGGAACGGGTGGAACGCTATGGCCGTAAACCGATCTGCGACGGTATCACCATCGATAACGACGGCAATATATACATCACGGATATCGGAAACCATGCCATTGGTGTGATCGGCAGGGGCGGCGAGTATCGCATCTACCTGCAGGACCCGCGCCTGTCGTGGCCAGATGCCTTCAGTTTCGGTCCCGATAACCGGATCTATACTGTTAGCAACCAGCTGCACAAATCCGCTCTGCTGCATGCCGGGGTGCAAACTGCCGCAGCGCCCTTCCATATTCTTTCCTTCGAGCCTCTCGCAGACGGAGTCAGCGGACGCTAGGAACCTGCCATGCAAAGCCCCGTTATCGATACCTACCATAAAGCCCTGAATCTGAATCTGGACAACAGCAAGTACGGGACCATTGCCGAGATCGGGGCGGGTCAGGAGACCGCCCGCTGGTTCTTCAGGGTCGGGGCAGCCGCGGGTACCATCGCCAAGGCCATGTCGGCCTACGACATGAAGGTCAGTGATTCGATCTACGGGCCCTGCCGGCGTTATGTGAGCCGCGAGCGCCTGCAGGCGATGCTGGATCACGAGTACACTCTGCTGATCGAGCGCCTCGGGGCAAGCCGCGGCGGGGATTGCGCATTTTTCGCCTTTGCCAACACCGTGGCGACACACTGTTTTACTCAACAGCAACAGGGACACGGCTGGCTCGGCATCCGCTTCCAGGCCACGCCGCAGGCCGCGCCGTCCCAGATCGATCTGCATGTGGTCCTGAAGGGCAAGAAAAACATCCAGGACCAGGAGAGCCTGGGTCTGCTGGGTGTCAATCTCATCTACGGCGCCATTCGCATGCATGCCGATCCCGAGGCATTGCTTGCCTCGCTGCTCGATAAACTCAGTACCGATCTGCTGGAGATCGATCTGATTGATTTCCACGGGGCGGCATTTGATGCGGTTGACAATCGCCTGATGGCGCTGCGTCTGGTGCAGCATGGCATGTCCAGTGCGGCCATGTTCCGGGCAGATGGCAAGGTCATACAGCCCGCCGATGCGCTCTACAAGAAAGCGGTACTGGTCGAGCGCAGCCGCTTCCACCCACCCACCAAACTGACTATCGACCTGCTGGACAGTGCGTATCGCGAGTTTCGCGAGGAATCGAATATCCGGCCAGCCGACATCATGGTACTCAGTGAAATGACACTCAGCAGCCTGGGGGAGGGCGAGGGGATCGATGTCGATGATTTCCTGCAGCGTGCCGAGATACTCTGCGCTTTGGGTAAACACGTCATGATTTCCGATTACAGTACGTTTTATCGTCTGGCGGAATACCTGTTCCGTCACACACACATGCCGGTCGGTATTGCCCTGGGCGTGCCGACCCTGCTCCGGTTATTCGATGAAGCCAACTATGAGGACCTGGCCGGGGGAATTCTGGAGGCCTTTGGCCGCATGTTCAGGCATGACCTGCGCCTGTACGTCTGTCCCATGCGTAACATGGAAAACGGCAGCCTGATCGACACACGCAATCTGGATATACCACCGAATTTACGGAATCTGTATGCGCACCTGCTGGAAAAAGGTCACATCCGGGGGCTGACCACCATCGACAGTACGCATCTTTCCATTCTCTCCCAGGATGTGCTGGAAAAAATCCGCCGTGGTGACCGGGAATGGGAAACCATGGTGCCGGAGAAGGTGGCGAGTATTATCCGCAGCAAATGCCTGTTCAACTGGCGTGCTCCGGGTTCGGTCGACTGACGGTACGCCTCAGGCCCGGATGCCGTTCGGGGGATTCGACTCCAGCAGGGACTTCAGGTTTGCGACGACGCGCTCCCCGCCGTGTCTGACCGTGCGGGCAATCAGGCCCCTGAGTGGCATCAGCAGCAACGTCGGGACCAGCTCGAAAGTAAAGGTCAGGCGTGTCGTATTGCCGACTGCTGCAAAATGATAGTGCACGGAAAAGTGCGGCTTGCCGAGGCTTTCGAAGCGTAATTCACGTCGTGGCATGAGGGTGGTGACCCGGAAGGTCGATTCCGCCGTGTAGCCTGCGTCACAGCGCACCTGCCGGCCGGTGGTGCCGACCCGTATCGGCCCCGGCGAAGTTTGCTCGAGATGGCTGACCTCGGGGGACCACTTCGGGTAATTGGTAAAGAATTCCTCCGCCACGAAGCGGTAGACCTCGGCAACCGGTCGTTCAATCACGCCACTCGCCCGGGTGCGTATCATCGTGCAGTGCCGTAGCTTGCCCGGATTACCACCGGGAACGGGAAGCCCATGATTACAACAGCCTGAGCCGCATGGGACCGATTTCCTTGTAGATTATGGATAGCGGTCTCTTGTGTGACAGGGTGATGATCCGGGTGCCGCTGCCGTACATGAAATGGGAACTCAGGAAGACATGCAGGTCCGTTGCGGACTCCAGGAAATTTTTCATTGCTTCCAGGCCCGGCCTGTCCGTTGTGGCCGTTACCGGATAATAAAATTCCCCGGCCCGTACCCCGTCACGGCTGATGGTCAGTACGGGTGGTTCATCCTTACCCAGCACACCGCGGTAGAGCGCCCGGGTGAGTTCCTGTGGCAGGATAAATCCAAACTGGTCCTCGCCGAGCAGCCAGCTGATTGCCATCTCCTCACCGGGGATGCCTTGGTGCTCGCCGAATGCCTGGCACCAACCCCTGAAATAGGCGGCATAGCGCTGGAGTTCGCGTTCGAGAGCCATGGCGATCATCATAACTGAATTGATGCGAAATATATCCGGGATATCGCGGGACTACGGACTACCCGACCGCACGGCGCATGCGGGTGCACAACGTGGCGCAGCGGGCAGGGTGGTAGCTCCCGACCGCTGCCGGTTGACTGCTAGCAGTGGACGGGGTTACTGGATTGCCCCTGATTGTGGCGACGGCCGGGTGGCCGGGTCCGTTACTCGTACCCGGCTTTGTAGCTGTCGAGGATCTTGATGTAGTTGGCGCGCTCGAAGGCACCGGGATCAAGGCAGTTGCGCTGGCTCATGGAGCCCTTCATCTGTTCCACGGAGGTGTACTGTTTTTCCTCCAGCCAGCCCCGCAGTCCATCCACAAGGGTGGTGATAAACCCGATGCCGTGCTGTAGCAGGGCCGAGGTGGTCATGACGGCATCGGCCCCGGCCATCAGGTACTTGATGAGCTCGACCGGGCTGTGTACCCCGCTGGTGGCTGCCAGCGAGGCATTGATGCGGCCATGGAGTACCGCGATCCACAGCAGCGGTATACGAATCTCGTTCGCGTTGCTGAGGTCAAGGTTCGGGATCACTTCCAGCTTGTCAAGGTTGAAATCCGGCTGGTAGAAGCGGTTGAACAGCACCAGGGCATCGGCACCCGCCTCATCGAACTGTCGCGCCATATTGCCCATGGCGCTGAAGAACGGGCTCAGCTTCAGGGCGACCGGGATGGTCACGGATGCCTTGACCGCCTTGAGGACCTCGAGGTAGCGCTGTTCCACCTCCTGGCCCGTCATGTAGAGATTGGCGGGAATGTAGAAGACGTTCAGCTCGATGCCCCGGGCGCCGACATCCTGCATGCTGCGTGCGGTATCCACCCAGCCCTCGTTGGTGATACCGTTGAGACTGCCGATGACCGGGATGTCCACTGCCGTCGCTGCCTGCTGCAGCAGCTTCAGGTATTCATCCGGGCCGGTATCGTAGTCCTCGAGCGCCGGGAAATAGCTCAGCGATTCGGCGTAGCTTTCGGCGCCAGAGGTGATCAGGTGTTCGATCGCTACATTTTCGTGCTTGATCTGTTCCTCGAACAGCGAAAACATCACTACCGCCCCAGCCCCGGCATCCTCCATGCGTTTGAAGTTGTCCAGCTTTTCCGATAACGGCGAGGCCGATGCGACAACGGGATTGTCAAGTTCCAGCCCCATGTAGGTGGTTCGCAGGTCCATGTCGTTGTCCTCTTTTTTGGTTCAGGCGGAGCCCGCTCCGGCGTCGGGATGGACATCGGCCGTGCCGCGCCGCTCTTTGCCCTGGTAACCGGCACGCTCGTACAGCCGCCACTTCTGTATGACATGCTCCTGCGCCATATCCATCAGCTGCCGGGCTTCCGCGGGATTGGTGCGGGTGAGCATCTTGTAACGCAGTTCCTGATAGGCGTAGTCCCGGAAAGGGATGCGCGGGCGCTGCGAATCAAGCACGAAAGGATTTTCACCGGAGTTCCGCACCTCCGGATTGTAACGCATCAGCGGCCAGTAGCCACTCATGACGGCGCGCTGCTGCTGGCGCATGCCGTATTGCATGTTGATCCCGTGGGCGATGCAGTGGCTGTAGGCAAGGATCAGCGACGGTCCCGGATAGGCCTCCGCCTCGCGAAACGCCAGCAGGGTCTGCTGCGGGTTCGCGCCCATGGCGACCTGGGCGACATAGACGCTGCCGTAGGAGATTGCCTGCATAGCCAGGTCCTTCTTCGGTACGTGCTTGCCGCCGGTTGCGAACTTCGCCACCGCCGCCAGCGGCGTGGCTTTGGACATCTGTCCGCCGGTATTTGAATACACCTCGGTGTCGAGTACCAGGATATTGACATCGCGGCGGCTGGCCAGCACATGGTCCAGGCCCGAGGAACCGATGTCGTAGGCCCAGCCATCGCCGCCGACAATCCACACGCTGCGCCGGACCAGGCTATCGGATACCGACAGCAGCTGGCGCGCCGTATCCGAATCCATGGCACGCAGTTTTTCCTGCAGTTCCGCTACCAGCACGCGCTGTGCCTGAATTTCGGAATCGGTAATCTGCGGTGCCAGCAGGATCTCCTGCACGAAACCCATGCCCAGTTCCGGGGCCAGTTCCTTGAGCAGGTGCTCGGACGTCGCCAGTTGCATATCTAGCGTGAGCCGGAAACCCAGGCCGAACTCGGCGTTGTCCTCGAACAGGGAGTTGGACCAGGCCGGGCCCCTGCCCGCCGCGTTCTGGCTCCAGGGGGTCGTGGGCAGATTGCCTCCATAGATGGAGGAACAACCGGTCGCGTTTGCCACGAGCAGGCGACCGCCGAACAGCTGGGAAAGCAGTTTGACGTACGGGGTTTCCCCGCAGCCGGCACAGGAGCCCGGAAACTCGAACAGCGGCTGCAGAAATTGCACGCCGCGGACCGTGGAAAAGTCCACCCGTCCGCGCTCTACATAGGGCAGGGAATCGAAAAATTCGATATTCTCGCGTTCTGTTTCAAGGATGGCATCCTTGGGTTGCATGTTGATGGCCCGGCGGCCCGTTTCCTGCTTGCTCCGGGCCGGGCAGACCTCGACACAGAGTCCGCAGCCGGTGCAGTCCTCCAGATAGACCTGCAGGGTGTAACGCACATCGGGCAGCCCGCGCGCATCGATGCCGGCGGACTTGAAGCTGCCGGGTGCTTGCACGATCTCCGCTTTGCTGTAGAACTTGGCGCGGATGACACTGTGCGGGCAGACGAAGCCGCAATTGCCGCACTGGATACAGATATCCGGTTCCCAGACCGGCACGGTCATGGAGATATTGCGTTTTTCCCAGCGGGTGGTCCCGGTGGGATAGGTGCCGTCGGCAGGCAGCATACTGACCGGCAATTCGTCGCCCCGACCCGCCATCATCATGGCTGTGACCTCGCGGACAAATTCCGGCGCCTGCGGCGGCACCGGCGGCAGCAGTTCCCTGGTACTGGTTGTCTCGCCGGGGATCTCTACCGGATACAGGTTGGCCAGGGTGTTGTCGACTGCTGCGAAATTCTTGCGCACGATCTCCTCGCCCTTCTTGCCGTAGGTTTTTTCGATCGCCGCCTTGATCTTGGCAATGGCCTGGTCCTTCGGCAACACACCGGACAATGCGAAGAAACAGGTCTGCATCACGGTGTTGATGCGGTTCCCCATGCCGCTGTCATGCGCGACCCGGTAGGCGTCAATGACCTGCAGGGACAGTCCCCGGTCGATGATGGTCTGCTGGATGATGCGTGGCAGGTGCTCCCATACCGCATCGGGCCCGAACGGGCTGTTCAGCAGGAAGGTCGCGCCGGGGGCCGCCTTCTCCAGCACATTGGTGCGCTCCAGGAAATTGAACTGGTGACAGCCGATAAAGTTGGCGGACTGCACCAGATAGCTTGAGCGGATCGGCTCGGGCCCGAAGCGCAGGTGGGAAACGGTCTGGGAGCCCGATTTCTTGGAATCGTAGACAAAGTATCCCTGGGCATGGAACGCCGGGTCTTCGCCGATGATCTTGATAGTGTTCTTGTTGGCGCCCACCGTGCCATCGGCACCCAGGCCGTAGAACAGCGCCCGCACCACGCTGTCGGATTCGATTATGAAATCCGGGTCCATCTCCAGGCTGCTGTGGCTGACGTCATCCTGGATGCCGACAGTAAAGCCTCTCTTTGGCTGTTCCCGCTCCAGTTCATCGAACACGGCCTTTACCATGGCAGGCGTGAATTCCTTGGAGGACAGCCCGTAACGGCCCCCGATGACGCGCGGCAGGGTCGGGGTTGGCAGGGTCCCGTCGCTGTAGGCCTCCGTCAGGGTGGTGACTACATCGAGGTACAGCGGTTCGCCCGGGGCGCCGGGCTCCTTGGTCCGATCCAGTACGGCAATGGACTGCGTGCTGGGGGGCAGACTGGCAAGGAGATGACGGGTGGAAAACGGCCGGTACAGGTGTACCTGGATGACACCGATGGCTGCCCCGCGATCCTGCAGGTAATCCACCGTCTCGCGCACGGTATCGGCACCCGAGCCCATGATAACGATAACCCTGGTGGCCTGTGGATCCCCGTGGTAGGTGAACAGCTGATAGCGCCGCCCGGTAAGTTGGGCGAAGGCACGCATCTTCTCCTCCACGATTTCGGGGGTGCGTGCATAGTAGGGATTCACGGTCTCCCGTCCCTGGAAGTAGACGTCGGGATTCTGGGCCGTGCCGCGCATGAACGGATGGTCCGGATTGAGTCCCCGTCGGCGGTGCGCGATTACCAGCTCATCGTCGATCATGGCGCGGATTTCGCTGTCGGTTAGCAGGGTGATCTTGTTCACCTCATGGGAGGTGCGGAAGCCGTCAAAGAAGTGGATGAAGGGGATGCGCGCCTCCAGCGTGCTCGCCTGGGCGATCAGGGCCAGGTCATGGGCCTGTTGCACAGAGCCGGAGGACAGCTGGGCAAAGCCGGTCGAGCGTACCGCCATCACGTCCTGGTGATCACCGAAGATGGACAGTCCCTGGGCCGCCAGCGAGCGTGCGGCCACATGGAATACCGCCGAGGTGAGTTCACCGGCGATTTTGTACATGTTCGGGATCATCAGCATCAGGCCCTGGGAGGCGGTGAAGGTCGTCGTCAGGGCGCCGGTCTGCAATGCCCCGTGGGCCGCTCCCGCGGCGCCGCCCTCACTCTGCATTTCCGCAATGGTGGGGATGTCACCCCAGATATTGGTCTTGCCTTCCGTGGCCCACTGGTCAGCCAGCTCTCCCATGGTGGAGGAGGGGGTGATGGGATAGATGGCGCAAATCTCGTTCGTGCGATAGGCCACGTAGGCCGCGGCCTCGTTACCGTCAACAGTTGCTACTTGCCTGTTTTCCATTCATTACTCCAGAATCCGGCAACGGGTTGCCGGCGGGATCGGGTTTGAAAACAATTCATGTCGTTGCCCCTGCAGCCGTGAGCCCGGTGGATAACACAGCCCCGGGATTCGCTACAGCGGCGTTCAGCCAGGCTCGGGAACCATCTCGATGGCATGGCAGGGGCATTGCTGGAAACAGGTGCTGCAGCCGGTGCATTTGTCAAAGTCGATGGTATAGCCCCGACCCCTGCCGCGTTTGATGATGGCCCGTTCCGGGCAGGCGCCGAAACAGCCGTCGCATTCGTAGCAGTTGCCGCAGGACAGGCAGCGCCTGGCCTCGAACACCGCATCGTTTTTCTTCAGGCCGTGCACCACTTCGGCAAAGCCCGACAGGCGGCGCTTCAGGCTCAGGTTGTCCTGCGGGCGCTGCGTGGCATCCGTGAAATACCACACATGCAGCTTGTCGAAACTGGCCAGTTCGTGCTTCGGCGGTTTGCTGTACTGTTCGCCCCGCAGCCAGCTGTCGATGTTGCGGGCCGCTTTCTTGCCGTGGCCGACCGCGATGGTTACGGTGCGTTCCGATGGCACCATGTCACCCCCTGCGAAAATGCCCGCATGGCCGGTCATCATGTGTTCGTCGACAATCACCGTGTCTCTGTCGAATTCGATGCCAGGTATGTCCCGCAGCAGGGTGACATCGGTGTTCTGGCCCACTGCCAGGATCAGGGAGTCTGCTTCCAGGGTCTCGAACTGGCCGGTGCCACGGGGCCGTCCTTCGGGATCGACCTCCATTATCTCGACCGTGAACGTTGTCTGGTCGATTTCCTTGATGGTCCGCAGCCAGTTCATCTTGACGCCTTCCTCGAGGGCCTCATTTGCCTCGAACTCGTGGGCGGACATATGGGCACGGTCACTGCGGTAGATCACCATGGCGTCTTCCGCGCCAAGGCGCCTGGCTACCCGGGCGACATCCATGGCCGTGTTGCCGCCGCCGTAAATGGCCACACGGCGTCCCAGTTTGGGCGGGGCGCCCGCTTCGGCGCTGGCCAGGAAGCTCACCGCATCTAGCATTTTGCCGGCATCCCGGGCCGGGATGTCGATGTGCTTGCTGATGTGTGCGCCGATGGCGACAAACACGGCATCGAAGTTTCCTGACTCTTTTTCCGCCACCACGTCCTCGACCTTGTGGTCCAGGACGATGCGGACGCCCATTTCCTCGATACGCCGGATCTCCTCATCCAGGATGTCCCGGGGCATGCGGTAGGCGGGGATGCCGAAGTGCATCATACCGCCCGCCGTGGGTCCGGCCTCGTGTATTTCCACGCTATGTCCCAGACGGGTGAGATGATAGGCGGCCGACAGACCGCTCGGACCGGCCCCCACCACGAGGATGCGTTTGCCGCTGGCCGGAGCGTCCCATTCCACCTTCCAGCCCTTTTTGACAGCCCGGTCGCCGAGAAAGCGCTCCACCGCATGGATGCTGACCGTCGTATCCAGCAGGCCCCGGTTGCATGCTGTCTCGCACGGGTGGTAGCAGACCCGACCATGCACCGCCGGCAGCGGGTTCTCCTCGATCAGCTTCTGCCAGGCCGCCTTGAAGCGATTTTTCTGGGCAAGGGCGAGCCAGGCCTGGATGTTCTCGCCCGCCGGGCAGGTCTGGTTGCAGGGCGGCAGCAGGGAGACATAAAGGGGCCGCTGGATACGGGTCGGGCCAATGCGATTCTCATGCGTCAGGTCCGGCGGACGCGTCAGGTCGTGCTTCATGTCGGGATTGTCTCCTTCATTACGGGTCGTTACTCGATGATACGTGGCATCAGTCGACCCGGGAATCGGCATGGCATGACTGCCAGTGGTTGCTGTTTCCCCTGATACACGAAACCGCGCCATCGGTGGCAGGAAATCGCCTGTCTGCGGGCGCGATTCGATCAGCGCATCTTAAACAGCACGGCGGACCGCTTCAAGTGCAGGTCACCGGGGTGATGCAACGCCTGCCGGCGTCGCTTGCCCTGTTATATCCGGGAAACGGGACGATTTCACTACCTCCTCCCTGTTCCGTAGACTTCCTGTGGGGCCGGGACGTATCCCTGAATGGCGGCTTGCCAGGGTGTCTCCCGGTAGCGGCCTCACACAAAACTAATAAAAGTGGTTTTTCACCTGTCCGGGGTGGCCGGCCCCAGGCACCCGATATTCACTCCATTCCACACAGTTCGTAGCACGCTGATGTGCAATGCCCGGCAGTTGCCGGCGCGTCCCTTTCAAACCGGGAAATGGCGCTGTGTGTTGCGCTGGTGCACCCGCAGGCTGGCGGAGTAACGCAGAACGGGATGCCGGTCCATCAGTGGTTAGTGTACTGCGAACGCATGACCTGTCGGTGCCCTCGCTTCGATCCGGGTGAGGGCTGCTGAGCGTACCTTGCAGTCGTGGCCGACCAGGTACCCGTGAATCTTCCTGTGCAGATGTGGCACCCATGAGTCATTGATTTGACTTCCGGCCAGTGGTCAGGTTGTCCAGACGGGTATGGATGTTTGAGTATGGATTCGAGAATGCCGGTGGCAATGTGTATACACAGAAACCACCGGCTCCTTCCGGATTGATCAAAATGCGATACAAGCCTATCTCACGCTGCTTTCGAGGTCCCTGAGGCGCTCTTTCAGACGCATGATCTCGGCTTCACTGGAACCGGATCCAGATGTGCCGTATGCGGAGGTGCCGCCATAGCCGGGGTCGCCATAGCCATAACCGGGGGCACCATAACCGTAACCCTGGCCGCCATAGCCGGGGCCGCCATAGCCGTAGCCGGGGCCGCCATAGCCGTAGCCGGGGCCGCCATAACCGTAGCCGGGGCCGCCATAGCCGTAGCCGGGGCCGCCATAGCCATAACCGGGGCCGCCATAGCCAGGCCCGTCATAATAATCGTCGTAGCGGTCTCTATCGCTGTTGCCGCCCATCCACTTGGATGGATTCATCATTTTGCCCATATCGAACGCATAGGCGGTATTGGCAAGCAGTAAACTGGCTGCCACGAAAACTACTCTGAATGTGATTTTCTGATTCTGCATGTTGTCTGTTTCTCCTTGAATAAAGTAATCGCTTCCGGACAAACGATACTGCTAGCCTGTCTTCCGACTACCCTTATCCCATTAAGCGGTTATGGCGTCAAATAGAAAGTACCTCCCCCTGTCGGGTCGGCAGGCGCGGGCAGACAGGGATGCGGCCCGGAATTGCGGATCCCCGGATGCGTACTGCCCGGGGTGTGATCTGTGCATGGCAGGTACAACCCCTGACCACCGGGCGGGAAGGTAAATCCGCGCCGGCAGAGGTAGCGATTGTTCTCCGCCGCGGTTTCCGCGAAAATGACTGCTATGAAATATGACGTAGTCGACGGAATCATAACACCGGAAGGTCGTCTGGACGTACTGTCCAAGTTCGAGGTAGCCAAGCTGCTCGACACCAGCCAGGGCGGTCTGTATACGCTGTTCCGCAACTGCTCGCTTGCGGTGCTCAATTGCGGCAGTAATCTGGACGATGGCAAGGAATTGCTGGAACGTTACCGGTCCTTCGCTATCCGCGTCATCCAGGAAGAGCGCGGCATCAAACTCGAGGTAAAAAACGCGCCGGCCGCTGCATTCGTCGATGGCCGGATGATCAAGGGCATCAGCGAACACCTGTTTGCCGTATTGCGCGATATCGTCTATGTCAGTGACGAGATCAATGACAACCCCAACTTCGACGCGGGAACCTCGGATGGCATCACCAACGCCGTGTTCCATATCCTGCGCAATGCCAACATCCTGCGCCCGCTGACCAACCCGAACCTGGTGGTGTGCTGGGGCGGGCATTCGATCAGCCGCAAGGAATACGACTACACCAAGGAGGTTGGCTACCAGCTGGGGCTGCGTGGCCTGGATATCTGCACGGGCTGCGGCCCGGGTGCCATGAAGGGGCCGATGAAAGGCGCTACCATCGGGCATGCCAAGCAGCGGATCAGCGGCGGACAATACCTGGGTATCTCGGAGCCGGGGATCATCGCCGCGGAATCGCCCAATCCGATTGTGAACGACCTCGTCATCCTGCCGGACATCGAAAAACGCCTGGAGGGTTTCGTACGTACCGGTCACGGCATTGTCGTATTTCCCGGTGGTGTCGGTACCGCCGAGGAGATCCTGTATGTCATCGGCATATTGCTGCATCCCGAGAATGCGGCAATCCCGTTCCCGCTGGTATTTACTGGTCCGGAAAGCGCCGCAAGTTATTTCTCCGGGATCAACGAGTTCATCGTCGCCACGCTGGGCCGGGAGGCACAGCAGCGCTACCGGATCATCATCGATGATCCGGTAACCGTGGCGCGCGAAATCCAGGCCGGGGTCGCGGCGGTGCGCAGTTATCGCAAAGAACGGGACGATGCCTACTATTTCAACTGGCTGTTGAGAATAGCGCACGAATTCCAGCACCCCTTCCAGCCAACGCATGAAAACATGCGCAATCTCGAACTGCACCGCGACCAGGATCGCCACCTGCTGGCCGCCAACCTGCGGCGGGTGTTTTCCGGCATCGTCGCCGGCAATGTCAAGGACGAGGGCATTCGGGCCATCGAGGAGTTCGGTCTGTTCGAAATCCGCGGCGACGCCGGCATCATGGGTCCGGTGGATTCCCTGTTGAGCCTGTTCATCGCGCAACACCGCATGAAACTGCCGGGCAAAGCGTATACTCCCTGCTATCGCATTATCAAATAACCGGCAACCAGCGGGCCGGTTTGACCCGGTTGTGTAACACGCTTAGGCGGCAGGCAGAGGAGGGGCGTTACGATGAATATCACGATACGGTTCGTCACCGGGTTGTTGTTGGGGATTTGCTGTCAGCACGAGGCACAGGCCGGCCTGTCCGATTATCTGGAAAAGTTGCAGCAGTCCGCTACTACCCCTGCAGCGTCGAGCGGCAGTGTTGCATTGAGCAACAGCGACATGGTTGCCGCTCTCAAAGAGGCCCTGGACAAGGGCACACAGTACGCGGTTCAGAATCTTGGCAGGGAAGGCGGATTTCTGGATAATCCCGCGGTCCGCATTCCCATGCCGAAAACCCTCGCTACAGTGGAAAAATCACTGCGCGCCCTGCATCAGGACCGGCTGGCGGACGAGTTCGTCGCCTCGATGAATCACGCCGCCGAGCAGGCGGTGCCCGAGGCGGCGGATTTGTTCACGGAGACCATCCGGAACATGACGCTGGACGATGCGCAGGGCATTCTGAGCGGTCCCGATGATGCGGCCACGCAGTATTTCCGGAGCCACACGGAAGCGACCCTGACGCAGCGCATGCTTCCCATCGTCAATGAGGCCATGGATAACACCGGCGTGACATCGACCTACAAGACCATGATGAACAGCGCCGGTGGCCTGACCGGGTTCCTGTCCGGTGATGCCACAGACCTGGATAGCTACGTGACACAGCAGGCACTGGACGGCCTGTTTGAAATGATTGCCGTGGAGGAGAAGCAGATCCGTGAAAATCCGGTTGCCAGGACCAGTGATCTCATGAAAAAGGTATTTGGGGCCTATTCGCAATGAACGAGCCTGTCCGTACCGGCTAGCGGGTCTCCCGCCCCGCAGCGGGAAGTCTGCGGATCGCCCGTGATACCGGTTCCATTTGAGGTAAACTTCCGGACAATTTGTTATCAGAGAGCCTGTCACATGAAGTTTACCATTGAGGAATTTCGCGCCTGGAAGCACAAGAGCGTCACCCTGCTGGGGATGTCGGGGGTTGGCAAGACCTATCTTTCCATGCTGCTGCGGCGGCATAACTGGTTCCACTACTCCGGGGACTACCGCATCGGTACCCGCTACCTGGACGAGCCGATCATGGACCTGATCAAGCAGCAGGCTATGCAGGTTCCGTTCCTGCGCGAGCTGCTGCGGCGCGACTGGATCAATATCCGCAATAACATCAAGGTCCACGATCTGGGACCGGTGCTGAGCTTCGTCGGCAAGCCCGGCAATCCCGAAGCCGGCGGCGTCCCCCTGGAGGAGTTTACCCGCCGCCAGGCCAGGTACCGCCAGGCCGAAATCGCTGCCATGCTGGATGTGCCTGCATTCATCGATAAGGCACACGCCATCTACGGCTACGCGAACTTCGTGAATGACGTGGGGGGCAGCTTGTGTGAGCTCGATGAGCCCGAGGTGATCGAACTGCTGGTTCGGCACACACTGATCCTGTACATCCGGGTGACGGAGGAGGAAGAGGAACAGGCGCTGATCCGGCGCGCCCAGAGTGATCCCAAGCCGCTGTATTACCGCCCGGACTTCCTGGCGGAACAGTTGCAGGTCTATCTGGAAGTCCAGGGGCTGGAATATGCCGCCCAGATAGATCCGGACGACTTCACCCGCTGGGTATTCCCGCGCCTGTTCCATTCGCGCCAGCCGCGCTACGAGGCCATTGCCCGTCCGCACGGTTACACGGTGACCTCCCGCGAGGCGGCGGCGGTGCGTGATGAGCAGGACTTTCTCGCTTTGCTGGAAACCGCCATCGATCGCAGCGTCGGCTAATAACCGTCGCCGAAAAGCCCGCATGCGGCAGTTTCCCTGACGCGGTTCGGGGTTTATGCTGGCGGCATCCCGAGAACAACCGAGTACATCGCAATGCCCATCGTCGCCCATAACGAATTGCCCACCTTTCAGCGCCTGCGCGAGGAGGGGCAGACCATCCTGTCACCGGGCCGCGCCCGGCACCAGACGATCCGCGAGTTGCATGTCGGGGTGCTGAACATGATGCCCGATGCTGCCCTGGCTGCAACCGAGCGCCAGTTCTTTCGGCTGGTGGGGGAGAGCAATCCCATTGCCCAGTTCTACATGCATCCCTTTACCCTGAAGGAACTGTCGCGAAGCCCCAGCGCACAGGCGCACATCGATCAGTACTATGAACCCTTCGAGAAGTTACGCGTGGATGGACTGGATGCGCTGATTATCACCGGCGCCAATGTCACCCATGTGGATCTGTCGCAGGAACCGTTCTGGGAACCGCTGCGGGAAGTGGTCGACTGGGCCACCGGGAACGTGACCTCGGTGCTGTGTTCGTGCCTGGCGACCCATGCCGTGATGCACTTTCACCACGGCCAGCAACGACGGCCACTGCCGGCCAAGCGTTGGGGGGTGTTCCCGCACCGGGTGAAGCAACCTCGCCATCCGCTGGTAAACGACGTCAACACGCAATTCGACGTGCCCCATTCCCGTTTCAATGATATCAGTCGTGCGCAGTTCGAGGCGGCCGGGTTGCACGTCCTGGTCGAGAGTGAAGCGGCCGGTGTACACCTCGCGGTGAGCGGGGATGGCGTGCGCGTGGTCTATTTCCAGGGCCATCCGGAGTACGATACCGTGTCGCTGCTGAAGGAGTACAAGCGCGAAGTACAGCGCTGCGCTGCCGGTGATCGCCCGGATTACCCCCCCTGCCCGGAGCACTACCTCAAACCGCGGGAACGGGCCATTCTCGACGAGTACCGGCAGCGCCTGGAGTCGGCCCGGGGTACGGGTGGCGAACCGCCGGTGTTTCCGGAGGCACTGGTTGCCGGCCGCATCGACAATACCTGGCACGATACCGCCGAGGGCATCGTCGGTAACTGGATCGGCCTGGTCTATCAACTCACCCATCATGACCGGAATCTGCCGTTCATGGAAGGCATCGACCCGCACAACCCCCTGGGAATGGATTTCTAGCGGCCGTATCCCCTTGCAGAGCACGGGCACCGCCTACGACTTTGGTACAACAGACGCAAGTACAATAGACGCTACGGGTCTATTGGCGAAGAATAACAGTCACGGGCGAGGGGAATTATGCAGTCATTGCCTGTTTGTGATAACCAGCCAGCCGGGGTGTACTATGAGATACGGAATCATGGAAAACCTGTTTGTGGCAACCTTGATTTCTGCCGTGGTCATTTTGTTCTCGCTGAGCGGTGCCGTGGGCTTTTATGCGATATTCGGCTTCGATGACGAGGAAAGTCCAACCATGCTGGCCCGCACGGAACGACCGGTGTTCGATCCGAACGCACTGCCCGCACCCGGTGCAGGTTATCCGGCACAACAGGATAACAATCCCCTGAGCTGTGACGGGATCATCTACCAGAGGTCTGAAAAAGGTATCCGTTATGTCAGGGAAGCCGGTGGCGGGATCTATTATGCCGCGATGATCGATCACAAGCTGGGTGTCTATAGAATCTCCTATGGCCACATGGAGAAGGTGGATAAAACCGTGCTGGATATCACCAGCCGGAGAAAACTGAGCTACGCACTGGACAACTGCGAGGGGCCATTTCTCCCTTCCGGCACCCACTTCGCACGTGGCACCACGGCAAAACCACGCGCCTGACCCCGGTCCGCCGGGATGCAGGAAACAAGGAGACATTCCGGTTTTCTGATATCCAACCGCCATAGCAGCAGCTTGTTTTTAATCCAGAATTTCCCTTTTTTACGCCTCGGCCGACCTGGTGTTTCTCTGTGTCTTTACGCCATACTTCCGGGCGGGAAACTATATCGAGCTGGGGGAGGTAGCGGAGTATGGGTCGGGAACAGGTGGCGTGGAACCGGCAGGAGCGCGGCTTCAGCTGTGACATCTGGACCGATCTGCCCGGACAGGCGTGGGCGGATTTCGTGCATGCGGGCGATGAACTCGTGATGTGGATCGACGGCGAGATCGAACTGCGCTTCGCCGGGAAGGTTCTGCGACCGCAGGCGGGGGAGGCGGTGCTGATCCCGGCCGGGGAGGCGCACACGGTGATCAACATCGGACAGACGACCAACCACTGGTTCTACGGCTACCGGCAAGCCTGAAAAAGAAAAAGAGAAAAGTGGACATTCTGGTTTAACTACCGTGATGCTGATGCGGCGGGTGGATATTAGAAAACCAGAATGTCCCCTTTTTGCCTTTTTCCAGTAACATGACGCTGTGCTGACCCTGCCGATCGACCCGCTGTTGCCGGAACTGCGGCAAACCCTCGCCGCCGGCCGCAACGCCGTGCTGCAGGCGGCTCCCGGTGCCGGCAAGAGCACCCGGGTCCCGCTGGCGTTGCGGGATGCACCCTGGCTGGACGGCCGCAAAATCATCATGCTCGAACCGCGGCGCCTCGCGGCGCGTGCCGTGGCGCGGTACATGGCGCAGTCCCTGGGAGAATCCGTCGGCGAGACGGTGGGGTACCGGGTCCGGCTGGATTCCCGGGTCGGGCCGCGGACCCGCATCGAGGTGGTGACCGAGGGCGTGCTGACACGCCTCATACAGGATGATCCGGCGCTCGAATCCACGGGCCTGGTCATCTTCGATGAATTCCACGAACGCAGCCTGCAGGCCGACCTCGGGCTGGCTCTGTGTCTGGACAGCCAGGGCGTCCTGCGCGAAGACCTGCGCATCCTGGTGATGTCCGCCACGCTCGATGGCGCGGCGGTGGCGGGCCTGCTCGGCACCGCCCCCGTCCTGACCAGCACCGGCCGCAGTCATCCGGTCGTGATCCAGTACCGGCCGACGCGTGCGCCGTTCGCCCGCGAGCGTCGCATGTTCCTTCACGAGGTGACGCAGGCGGTGGTGACGATCCTGCGCGAGGAGGCCGGCAGCCTGCTCGTGTTCCTGCCCGGCATGGCCGAGATCCGCACGCTGGAGGCCGCCCTGCTGGCGCTGCCGCCCGGTCCCGATGTCCTCCTTGCGCCGCTATACGGTCAGCTTGATGCCGCCACCCAGGATGCCGCCATCCGGCCAGCACCCGCGGGCCAGCGCAAACTGGTCCTCGCCACGGCCATCGCCGAGACCAGCCTGACCATAGAGGGCATCCGTGTGGTGATCGACGCGGGCCTGATGCGCCGGCAGCGCTTCGATCCGAATACCGGCCTGAGCCGGCTGGTTACCCTGCCGGTCTCGCGGGCGGCGGCCGAGCAGCGCAGCGGCCGGGCCGGGCGCCTGCAGCCCGGGGTGTGCTATCGCCTGTGGCCGGAACACCGCCACCTGCTGCCGTACAGCGCGCCGGAAATACTGGAAGCCGATCTGACGACCCTGGTCCTGGAGCTGGCCCAGTGGGGGGTGCACGATGTCGACCAGTTACGCTGGCTGGATCCACCGCCGGCGGCACACATCGCCCAAGCGACCGGGCTGCTGCAGCGACTGGGGGCGCTCGACGCCTCTGTCCGCATCACCGACCACGGTCGCGCCATGCAGCAGCCGGGGGCGCATCCGCGCCTGGCGCACATGATGCTGCGCGGCCGGGAGGCCGGCTACGGCGCCCTGGCCTGTGACCTGGCGGCGCTGCTGGGAGAACGTGACCCGCTGCGCGGCGCCGGCAGCCGGGAGGCCGATATCGTGCTGCGACTGGAGCTGTTGCGTGGCACCCGCGAAGCGCACGGCGGCGACCGCGGTCTGCTGCGGCAAATTCGTGCCACGGCGGCGCAATGGAGACGCGAACTGGGATGCGAGCCGCCGCCGCAGGACCATAGCGACCTGGTGCTTGCAGGCGTCATCCTGGCCTGGGCCTACCCGGACCGCATCGCGCAACGCCGGACAGGTGCCGAGAACCGCTTCCGGCTGAGCAACGGGCGTGGCGCCTATGTTGCCGAGGCCGAGCCGCTGGCCGCCGCCGACTACCTGGTGGCCGCCCACCTGGACGGCGCCCGCGAGGCACGCATACACCTCGCCGCCGTAATCGACCGCGAGCGGCTGTTGCACTACCACGGCGATCTCATCACCGCGCACAGCGGCGTGCACTGGGACGAGCGCGGGCAGTGCGTCCAGGCACGCCGCCAGCAACGCCTCGGGGAACTGGTATTACGTGACGAACCGTGGACAGACGCCGACCCGGATGCCGTGCAGGCCGCACTACTGGAAGGTATCCACCGCGGTGGGGTGGAGTGTCTACCCTGGAACGACGCTGCACGGCAGTTGCAGGCCCGCATCGCCTTCCTGCGGCGCCTGTTTCCGGATGACTGGCCCGACACCGGGGATACCGCGCTGATGGACACGCTGGAAGACTGGCTGCAGCCGCAGCTCAACGGCATGACGCGTCTGACGCAATTGCAGCGTCTCGATCTGCACGGGTTGCTGCTGGAAAGGCTCGCCTGGCCGCAACGGCGCCGGCTCGACGAACTGGCGCCGGCACACCTGATCGTGCCCAGCGGTTCCCGGGTGCGCCTCGATTATCGCGCGGAGACACCGGTGCTGGCGGTACGCCTGCAGGAGATGTTCGGTCTGGCCGATATGCCGCGGATCGCCGGCGGACGGGTGCCGGTGCTGCTGCACCTGCTCTCGCCGGCACGCCGTCCGGTGCAGATTACCCGGGACCTCGCCACCTTCTGGCAGGGCAGCTATCAGGATGTGAAAAAGGAACTCCGGGGCCGTTATCCCAAGCACTCCTGGCCCGATGATCCGCTGCGTGCCCCGCCCACCACCCGCACCCGGCCAAAAAAGCAGTCATAATAAAGGGGACATTCCGGCTGTTTTAATTGCCGTGGTGCTGTCGTTGCGGATTGATGGATATCAGAAAACAGAATGTCCCCTTTTCCGCCTTTACTTTCCCATTACTCGGGAAATAAACAAATCCCGGCGCCACACCACACGCTGATTGAACCATAACGCAATGTAAGTATGCTTCCATCTTCCATGCAGGAGTCACGAACATGTCTCTGAATACAGTCGTCCTCTACGGTTCCGTGCGCACGGCGCGACAGGGTATAAAAGCGGCGCGGTTCATCGTCAACCAGTGCGTCAAGCGCGGGCACGAAGTCACCCTGATCGATCCGCTGGAGTATCCCTTGCCGCTGCTGGACAGGATGTACAAGGAATACGAACCGCACGAGGCGCCCGGGGTGTTGCAGGATCTCGCGCGCATCATCATTGCGGCAGATGCCTACATCGTAGTCTCGGGCGAGTACAACCATACCGTTCCACCGGCGCTTTCGAACCTAATGGACCATTTTCTCGAGGAATACTTCCGGAAGCCCTCGGCGATCGTCTGCTACTCGGCGGGTGCTTTCGGGGGGGTGCGCGCGGCGATGACGCTGCGGGCCATGCTGGCGGAGATGGGGATGGCGAGCATTCCCTCCCTCCTGCCGATTCCGACCGTGCAGGACGCCTTCACGGACGATGGGACACCGGTCGATGACAACTATCCGCGGCGCGCGGCCCGGTTTCTGACCGAGCTCGAGTGGTATGCGGGTGCGATGAAGCGGGCGCGTGAACGGACCTGCCAGCGCAGCGAGTGCGAAACCCGGGATCTGGTTTGATCGCAGGCTTTGCCTGCGGAAGAAAAGGAAGAAAAGGGGACGGAGGGATTAAAATCTAATCCCTCCGTCCCCTTTTTACCACACCCGGCAGTATTGCCGGGGCGTTGTTTGCGTTGCGACTCGATCAATAGGCTGCCGCGTCGGCCTCGTAGTGCAGGCCCGCCTTGCCGGCCTGTTCGCGGACGGTGCGGTAGAGTTTCTCGTCCAGCGAATCTTTGGCGCCACCGGCCTCCGCGACTTTCTTTTTGAGGTAGCCGGCACGCTGCTCGGCCAGGTCGCGAATCTGGCGTTGCAGTTCGTTGCGGCGTTCCGCCGTCTCCGTGATCAGGGCCTGCTGTTCCGCCGGGGCCATGGCCTGCAGCGGCTCGGGCAGCTTGTCCTGCTCGATGCTGGAGAGGTCGACACGGCCGCTGGCGACATCGTCCACCAGTTCCCCCTCGCCGAGGAGGTTCTCCGCGCCGCTCGGTGTGGCATTGAACGCGGCCCGGCGGGCCCGTGAGCTGACCGAGGCGGCCGCATGCAACTTCTCGGTGGCCGCCACCTTGTGCTCGCGCTCCTCCTTCTCCTCCCGGCTGCCGTAATAGAGGCGGGTGTCATCCAGACTGGCGGAGAGCCTGGCGAGCCGCTCGTCGAAGGGGGTGGCGATTGCCACGGCGCCGCCGGCCTGTTCCACCTGGAAGTAGCGCCCCTGTCCCAGCCGGGCGATCTGCTGCCATTGCGGGGTGGTGCCGCCGTCCCGGCCGCACTGGATGGCATTGACCACAATGCCTTTCTGCTGCGCCGCGGTCAGGGTGACCGGGTATTTGACGTCGTTCTGGTAATCCATGTGCGGCGGGGCATCACCGACCAGGAACACGACCTTGTAGGTGTGTTCCTTCGGGCTCCAGGAAATTTTATGCACCGCATCATGCAGGGCCTGATTCACGCTCTCCGGTCCGTCCCCGCCGCCATTGGCCTGAAAATCCATCAGGGTGGCGTACATGGAATCCAGGTCGGTGGACAGGTCCACCACCCGGGTCACGTAGTCATCCCCACGGTCGCGGTAGGCGACCAGTCCCATGCGGATCTCGGGTGCGGGCTGCGCCGCGGCCATGGAGCTGGCGATGGACCAGATTTTTTCCTTGGCGGCCTGGATCAGGCCCCCCATGCTGCCGGTGGTGTCGAGGACGAACACGACGTCAATCCGTGACCGCTCGTTGGCCAGTGGATTGATGATCGGCGGAACGGCGGGCGGCGGTTCGACCGGGGTGTTTCCGCCGACGCTCTGATAGGCCGGAAACAGGACCACGCCGGTCGCGGTAACGGCAAACAACGCCAGTGCAATGAGTTTCGATTTCATTTGAGAGCTCCTTGAAGGTTCAGTGGGTGGATGAGAGTTTGCGCACCGCGGCTTCCGCGACACGGTGGGCGTGCTGAAAACGGTCTTCCCTGTTCGGGTGCTGCAGCTGCCCGCCGGGCCTGCGGGGCAGGGTGGCCGGGATGGCGACGAACAGGGCCTGTACCAGGAACAAGCACCACAGACTGGCAAATACACTGCCGGTATGGAGCAGCGCCCACACGGCCGCGGCCAGACTGAAGCCGCTCAGGCACAGGTCGGTGAGCGCGGACAGTACACTGGAATAGAAGTACAGCGAACGGATCAGCCAGACGGCGCCCAGGTGCACCAGTACGTAGATCGCCAGTGGCGCGGCGCTGAACCAGGTCACTGCCGCCATCACGAGCCAGGCCGCCGGGACCGTGATCCGGCCAACGTGCTCGCGACTGCGGCGCAACAGATAGAGGATATAGCCGAGGCCGAGGGCGGCGATCAGCAGGCGTAGCACCCCGCCGCCCGGAAAGAACGCCAGGCCGGCGGTATACAGCACGCCGCCACCGATACTCGCGATGAGCGCCACGGCCACGCCTTCGAGGAAGTCCGGCCGTCTCATGACCGGCTCCTCTTCTGCTGTTCGCGCAGAAACGCCACTTCCACGTCGGCCTCGCACACCGGGAACTGCGGCGCCTGCCAGGCCGCGTCGCCGTGTGCGGCGTGCTCTTCCCCGGCGAGCAGTACGGCCTTCTGCCGCATGCCCTCCAGTTGTGCGCGGTTTTCCTCGACCCGTTGCGTGAGGCCGGCGAGGGTTTCCCGCAGGGCAGTGCGTTGGTGCGCCAGGTGCTTGCCGAGCCGCTGTGCCTCCAGTTTGCGCCGCACCAGGGTGCGCGCCAGGTCCTCCTTCGCAGAGGCGAAGCACAGATCGAGTTCCGTCTCGATCTCCTGCAGCGACTGTTCGAGCTCCGCTTCCCTTGTACCGAGCTTTCCTTGCTCGTGTTGCAGCAGCCGGATGCGCTGCTCGTCGCGGGCGAGATCCTCTTCCATCTCGCGCACCGCCTGGCGCAGCAGAAGTTCCGGTTCCTCGATGCGGTCGAGCACTGCATGCAGATCGGCCCGGAACAGCCGTGAAACCCGTGTGATCAATGCCATGATGGTTACCTCCCGGTTGCCTGTGTGGACTGTGAATCCAGTTTAGGCAGCGGGTGGAAGGGAAGGTAGACAGCATTTGGTAAAACCCCGGCTGGCCGGTTTACAAAAGTTTTACATGCCGTGACGGGGGCAAGCTGCTAGGCTACCTTGAGGTTGTATTTATACATGGATGTCACCCGACAGATAGCAGGCAACCATGCAACGCAAGCTCCGTATCCTGATTGTCGAAGACGAAGCCGCGATCCGTACCGGATTGCTGGATGTCTTCGTGTACCACGGTTACGACGTGGATAATGCCAGCGACGGACCGCAGGGCCTGGCCCGGGCGCTGAGCGGCGCCTATGACCTCATCCTGCTGGACGTCATGCTGCCGGGTATGGACGGTTTCGAGATCTGCAACCGGATTCGCGCCCGGGACCGGGAGCAGCCCATCATCCTGCTTACGGCCAGAAGCGGCGACGAAGATATCATCCAGGGCCTGTCGCTGGGCGCCGATGATTACGTGTCCAAACCCTTCTCGGTGGCGCAGCTGGTGTTGCGGGTACAGGCCGTATTGCGCCGGGCACGGATTGCGATCGATCTGGATCACACCATCCGGCTGGGTGACGATGTGGAGGTGGACTGCCGCAACCTTTCCGGCCGCCGGAGCGGGGAGACGCTGACGTTTACCCGCCGTGAAGTGGAGTTGCTGCAATACCTGCAGGCCAATGCGGAACGTCCGGTACCCCGCGATGAACTGCTCAACCGGGTGTGGGGCTATGCCAGAAATCCGGATATCGAAACCCGTACCGTTGACATCCATATCGCCAAACTGCGCCGCAAGATCGAACCGGTACCGGCGCAACCGCGTTACCTGGTCACGGTACGCGGCGCGGGATACCGGTTGTTGGCCGATAAGGAAACCCTTGAGGAAACGGAATGACTCACGCGCGATCGCAATGCTGCCGGGAATGTCAACCGGGTTTTGTGACTGCCTGGCGTAATGGCGGCTGGGTGCGAAATTATACTTCTGATGTAGATCAGGGATGCAGAATCCGGTAGCGGCCTCGATCATGTTGCACACCTCGCTCACGGGACTGGACCGGAAAGCATTGCGGCGGCGGCTGGTCGTGTTTTTCCTCGCCCTGGCCGTGCCCACGGGTATCCTGATCTACCAGGCGTACAGCCAGTTGAAGTGGGAGGCGTTTCACCAGTACCAGGGGCTGGCCGGGGAACTGGCCGCACGTATCGACAGCCAGTTTGCCCGCTGGATCGCCGTGGAGGAGGCACGCTCCTTTGCCGAGTATGCGTTCCTCAACGTCGCCGGTGACCCGGCGGCCAACTTCCTGCAGCGCTCGCCGCTGTCGGGCTATCCGGTCGAGTCTTCGATACCCGGCCTGATCGGTTACTTCCAGATCGATACCGGGGGTGCTTTCACAACCCCCCTGTTGCCACCGGCGGGGACCTCGCCGGCGGCCTATGGGATTTCCAGCGCGGAGCTGGAACAGCGACTGGCCCTGCAGGACCGGATTCAGCAGATTCTCAGCCGGAACCGGCTGGTGCAGGGTGGTGCAGGCGAGCATGGAGGCGGCAAGGAGCCGGCAGCAGGGCGGCGCTTGGCAGAAGAACTTTCCCGGGACCGGCCGCCACGGCCGGAGGCGCCACAGACCGCCGCCGACCAGGACGCGCTGGAAGCATGGTCCGTCGATGAATATGTCACGCTACCCTCCGAAAAGAAAGCGGAACTGGCGGCGCCGGGTCAGGCCGCTTTCGACAGGCTCAGCAAGAGCGTACCCGGCGGGGAGCGGGAGGGCACGCCGGCCCGTGCCCTCGGCCGGGTGGAGGACCTGCAGCTGGACTATCGTTACCAGGGCGAACCGGCCGCCGAAGTCGCCCGCCAGAACACCGCAACCGGTACCCGGCTCGCCGCAAAACGCATGCGCAAGGAACGCAGCGCCTTGCCGGAACCGGTGCCGGGAGCGCCCGCTGCCTTCCCTGAGGGGGCAGCAGGTGGCGCCGCGACTCCGTCGGCGACGATTCAGTTGCCGGATCAATCACCGCTACGCATCCTGGCCTTCGAGAGCGAGATCGATCCGTTTGAATTCAGTTTGCTCGACAGCGGCCATTTCGTACTGTTCCGCAAGGTCTGGCGCGATGGGCAGCGCTATATCCAGGGGGCGCTGATCGAACAGCAGCCGTTTCTCCGTGGGGTGATCGAACCGGTATTTCAAAGTACCGCGCTGGCGCAGATGAGCGACCTGATCGTTGCCTGGCGGGGGAGTGTGTTCACGGCCTTCAGCGGTGGTGCAGCGCAGGCCTATCGGTCCAGTGCCGCAGCCTTGCGCGGTGCGCTGCTCTACCGGTCACGCCTGTCGGCCCCGCTGGACGAACTGGAGCTGCTGTTCAGCATCACGCGCCTGCCCGCGGGACCCGGTGCCCGGGTGATCGGCTGGTCGGCGGCAATCCTGCTGCTGGTGTTGTGTGGCGGTTTTTATCTCATGTACCGCATGGGGGCAGGGCAGATCGATCTGGCACGCCAGCAGCAGGACTTTGTCTCCGCCGTCAGCCACGAACTCAAGACCCCGCTCACCTCCATTCGCATGTACGGCGAGATGTTACGCGAGGGCTGGGCCAGCGACGCACAGAAAAAAACCTACTACGATTATATTTTTGCCGAGAGTGAGCGCCTGTCACGGCTGATCGGCAATGTGCTGCAGCTGGCGCGCATGACCCGCAATGACCTGGCGGCCGACACCCGCCCCATTGCCGTGGCCGAACTCATGGATGGCATCCGTTCCCGGATTGCCTCCCAGATCGAACGCGCGGGTTTCGAGCTGCGGGTGGACTGTAACGGGGAAGCCGCCCGCGCCGTCATTCGGGTCGATGCCGACTGGTTTACCCAGATCGTCATCAATCTGGTCGATAACGGCATCAAGTTTTCCGCCGCAGCGGAACGCAAGGTCATCGACCTCCACTGCCGGCGACTGCGGGACGGCAGGGTACAGTTCGGGGTGCGGGACTATGGTCCCGGTGTGCCGCGGGACCAGATGAAAAAAATCTTCCGGCTGTTCTACCGCTCGGAGAACGAGCTGACCCGCGAGACGGTCGGCACCGGTATCGGGCTGGCGCTCGTTAAGCAACTGGCGGCGGCAATGGCCGCGCGGGTGGACGTGGTCAACCTGGAACCGGGTGCCGAATTCCGGGTGATTTTTGCCGCATCCGGGGCATGAAGGTGTCTGAGTCATTGATGAGCGGGGTGGGCGGCAGGTAACGGAATCTTTCCGGATCTGTGCATGCCATCACAGGGGATTTCCTGCGCTGCCGGTTTATGGCGGACAGCGCACGGATGTCCAACGGTGGGCAACCCGTAGGATTTCAGGGTATTTCGGTTGTGAATGCCTGTATCATTCGGGCCAGACAAAGGCAGATTGAATATGAGCAAAATCATGGCTGTGCTTCTGAACGGGATTGCACAACTCGAATACGATCGCGAGAGGCTGCTACCGGACCATCAGGCGGCCTATCTGGACCGAATGGACGCCAAAATGGATTCGGGCATCCTGATCGGGGAACAGCTGGTCAAAAACCCGGATCTGGACCAGCGTACCCGGTTCGCGGCCGCCAATCTGGCACATGCGATCCAGATGGATGATGAATCCATGGCGGCCGCCATGTGCAGCTATCTGGCCATCCGGTTGCCGGAACTCAAACAGGTCAGGATCGAGGATGATACGGACGGGATTTCCATCGAACTGGTATTTGATGAGGAATACCGCAAGCAGGTGGCAGTGCAGTTCACACGCCTGCATTGAGTCCGCTGGTAGCGACTGGTTGTAACTGCGTCGCGCCCACCGGTAGCTTACAGGGTACAGGTCCGTAAACCAGGAGGGAGTCGTGCAACAGCCCGCAAGCAACCACTCACCTGTCGCCATGGCCGTCCTGGTGATCCTGGTGGTCGCCGGCGGTCTGCTCTTTTATCGAATGGTCGACCACCTGGAGACCATGACCCGGCTGATGGGACGGATGACCGACGAAGTGTCGTCCATCCGGGAGGAAATAGTAGCG
>Ga0210064_1000124_pt1 | contig 36265 bp, 31 predicted proteins | sample Muzzi_CordC_D2_FD_185531 | JGI IMG/M metagenome (GOLD analysis project Ga0210064, IMG submission 185531) | Wetland microbial communities from San Francisco Bay, California, USA, that impact long-term carbon sequestration - Muzzi_CordC_D2 (SPAdes) | ecosystem: Environmental > Aquatic > Marine >... | reverse complement strand
TTGTACCCGGTGTAGGCATCACTGGCACCGCCGCCGACATGATAGATATCCTTTGACAGCGCGACACTCTTTTTCCATTCAGCAACGCTGTCAATCTGGAATGTAATGATCCCGTGAGCCAGGGCCAGCAGGAGATCATCACGATTGGTATTCAACGTCATGCGGGTAAAGGCTCCGCTTTTGCGCTTAATCCGGTGCCGGTCGCCTGTCAGATAAGGGTAGAACCGGGCTTCAGGGACTTTATGCGGCGTTAACACCTGCCTGAGATATTCTTCGTAAAACGTCTCCCGGGCCATTTCTTTGCAAAAATTGTTGCGAAACCACTCCAGGGAAGCACCGCCGGCGCCAACCGTACGCATTGCCAGCCATCGACCGGGATAAGCGTGGGTTCTCAACAAATGGTTCCTGGAGACGATCGGCTTTGCCAGACAGAGCACCAGGATTTCTACTGTCCCGGAAGTATTCATGATGTCGCCGGCTTCGGTGACACCGGCACCTACAGTAGCGCAAGTGGTGTCATTGGCGCCGATATTAACCGGTATATTTTCGGGCAACCCAAGAATCATTGCGGTTTTATCGATAAGTTCTCCGGCGATTGCGGTGGACATCAACACTTCAGGTAGTTTGCGCCGATCGACTCCCAGCGGCCCATACAGTCTTTCATCCCAATCGCCATAACCGACCGTATCGTACAAGCCGGTGAAGGAAGCATTCGACGGATCAATAAGAAACCTATCTGTGAGACGTTTTATAAAAAAAGTAACAGCGTGCCCAAAGCATGCATCTTTTTTTGAGTATATTGCCGGTTCGTGGTCCCTGATCCATAACAGGCTGGTTACGGAAATGCCGCCGGGTACCGGAAGATTTCCGGCAATATTTAAGAATTTATCTTCGCCGACCCTTTGCAAAGCCCATTGGGCTTGCTGATAGCTTCGGCGATCCAGATGAAGAATAATAGGACGAAGCGGATTGCCATTACCATCCATCGGCAGCAATGAAGGACATAGCGTGGAAAAGGTGATCACTTTCACCCGGTCTCGATGCTTTAGTTTGCTGCAAGCTTCAACCAGCGCATCCCAGAGAGTCTCGGCATCGATTTCAACCTTATCGCGCGAAATGATCTGAGGAGAATATGGAACCTGTTGCCTTTCCAGCACTGACAAATCCGGATCAATAACGCAGGCCCTTAAAGATTGAGTGCCGACATCTATGGCTAATATGCAGTCCATTTAGGATTGAATAATGAAGATTGAAGATTCATAGAATTGGGAAGTCGGAATGCGAAAGCCGGAAATTCTCAAACATATCCATATGTATCACTTATTTCCGTACGCCGAAATCCGAATGCCGCATGCCTTGTAATAATCGTCCTGGCCCTTGAGCCCTATACCTTAAACCATTGAACTTTCACCTTTCAAATTTGTTTGCCCTCCGTAGCCTGGAAGGCGAAGGGGGAGCTTTTCTTTGCTTTGAGCTTATTCTACTTCCATTTTCCAACTTCCGCATTCCGACTTCCGAATTCAAATATCCGCATTCCGCCTTCAGACTTTCATCACGCCTGCTTCCTCAATAGCCTGTCTGATGGACTGTCGGCCCTGGTCGGTTATCGGCAGCAGCGGTTTACGGGGATCACCGCCGTGGTATCCGGCAACTTCGGCGGCATATTTCACGCCGGCCACGCCGAAACTGCCCGAAACAGATTTATTCAGCTTGATCAGCATGTAGTGCAGCCGCCTGGCCTTTTCCCAGTCGGCGGCTTTACAGGCCTCGTAAAGTTCACAACAGGGCGCCGGGAAGGCATTGGCCAGGGAGACGACACCGCCCCTGGCGCCGAGCAGCATGGATTCCAAAAGGGTGCTGACCGTTCCGGATAGGATATCGAAGTCCTCACCGGCTGCAATGAGATAACTGCTCATGTTGCCCTTGGAGGTATCCTTCATCCCGATCACGTTGGGATGACGCGATATGACTTCAATCACTTGCGGGGTAAGCGTCATGCCGGTAAATCCCGGGGCGTTATAGGCCACCACCGGAACGGAAACCGCATCCGCCACCTCGGTGTAATAGCCGATCATGGCTTCATCGGTTAATCGCTTTTTAAAATACGACGGGGTAAGGATTGAAACGAAATCGGCCCCCATATCGGCAACCTGTTTGCTGAACGAAATCGTCTGACGCGTAGATTCATATCCGGAACCGGCCATCACCATCTGATGACCGGCTTTTTCCTGCAATACCGTTTCAAGCACTTTCAGCTTCTCGGAATCGGTTAGAAACATACTCTCACCATTACTGCCAAGGGCAAAAAATCCGGCCAGCTCAGTCTTGCTGTATTTCTGCATGTTTGATCTCAGCTGATCGTAAGCTACCTCGCCGTTAACAAATGGTGTGGAAATCGGGGCAGAAATACCTGATAGTTTTTTTGACATTTCAAAGTCTCCTAATTAATCCGCAGCACGGTTCAGCAATTCGGTACCGGTTGTTGCGACAGAATTCGCTTCCACCGGCCGGATTCAAGCACTTGCGGGTTAGCAACATTCTGCGGTTGGCGTCCGCCAAAAACATCCAGAACACATTGGGCCGCCTCGGTTGCCATACGTATCACACATTCGCTGGTCAGGGCGGCCGTATGGGGCGTCAAGATGACATTGTCAAGTTTTAAAAGCGGATGGTCGGTAGCCACTGGCTCTTCACTGAAGACATCCAGACCGGCAGCGGCAATCTTTTTTTTCTGCAAAGCTTTAAATAATGCCGTTTCATTGACCACCCCTCCACGGGAAGCGTTGATCAGAATAGCATCGGGTTTCATCAGTGCCAACTCGGCATCATTTATCAGGTGGTGCGTTTGATCTGTCAACGGAACATGGATGGAGATAAAATCAGATTTTGAAAGTAATTCATTCAGTCCGACCATGTGCACCCAGCTGCAACATTCGTTTTTTTTCTCGTCCGTTAAATAAGGATCGTAGGCCATGACCTGCATATCAAAAGCCTGGCGACAAATTTTTCCCAGCCCGCAGCCGATCCGACCGAATCCCAGCAGACCGATCGTTTTGCCGCTTATATCCCTCGGCAGGTTCCGGTAGCGGATGCCGAAGTTGCCCTGGCGCACCGCCTGATCCATGATCGAAAGCTTTTTTGACAGAGCCAGCACCATGGAAAGCACGTGCTCGACCACACTGATCGTATTCACCCCCAGGTTCGAGGTGACGATGATTCCTTTTTCTGAGGCCGCAGCCACATCCACGTTATCCAGTCCGCCGCCGGTGCGGGAGATGACCATCAATTTATCTGCCGCTTCCAACATATCGCGGGTAATGGTAATACCGGTCCGTAAAATCAGGCTATGCGCATCCTTGATAAGCGGTAAAATGGTCGCAGGCTCCGGATCAGGGGCAGTTGTGATCGTGCAGTTGTTCCGTTCCAGCAGATCGATCGCCTCAGATTCAATAGCTTGCGGCAACAGCACATTCATGGGTCATCCCTGGATATTTAGGCCTTCGTTTATCAGGTTAAATCAGCTTGTTATTGCAAAGGGCTATTTTCCGTCTAAAAATCGTTCAACTTTATCCGCAATCTGCTCACCCTGCAGTCCCAGGTGCGCCAGCAATTCCTCATAGGGTCCGGCATCCGCATACTGATCGTCCACGCCGATCATCTTCATCGGGGTCGGATGTTCGGTCGCCAGCAGCTCGGCGATACAGCCGCCGAGCCCCCCGGCCAGGTAGCCTTCCTCAACGGTCACAATTTTCCCGGTCTCTACGGCTGCCTTCAGAACTAAGTCCTTATCAAGAGGCTTGATTGTATGCATGTTGATCAGGCGGGGGTGAATGCCTTTGCTTTGGAGCGCTTTGACGGCGACCACGGCCTTGGACAGCAGGGTGCCGGTTGCGATAATGGTAACGTCATGGCCTTCCTCCATGACAACCCCCTTGCCGATTTGAAACAGGTAATTCTCGTCCATCAGAACCGGCATTTTGGGGCTGCCGATTTTAATGTAGACCGGGCCGATGTGCTCGGCTGCAGCATGGACGGCCTTGACGATATCGACCGGATCCCCCGGGTTGATAACGGTCACACCGGGAATGGTCCGGATGATGGCAACATCATCCAAGGACTGATGGGTGGCGCCGAGATCGGAGTAAGTCAATCCGGCGCATCGGCCAACCACCTTGACATTCTGGCACATGTAGCCCAGGTCGTTGCGAAACATTTCAAAAGGCCGGGCCGTTACAAAGGGTGCGATGGCGGCAAAAAACGGAATTTTACCCGTGCTGGCCAACCCGGAGGCAAACCCTGTGATGCCCTGCTCCATGATGCCGAATTCGAAATGGCGCTCGGGGAATTGCTCTCTGAAAGGCGTCATCCCGGAACCGCCCGAGCTGTCGGCCGACAACGCCACGATGCGATTGTTTTTCCGGCCGGCTTCCACCAGCGCTTCGCCAAAGGTTTTTCGTGGATCCTTGAATTCTTCCATTACTTTATCCCCTCCTCAATCTCCTGCAGGGCCTGCTCTGCGACTTTCATTTCCTCATCCGTTACCTTCCAGTAATGGAAACTTGCCTTGTCTTCCATAAAAGGCAAACCTTTTGATTTGATAGTATCGGCAATGATCATCGACGGCCTGCCTTTTTCAAATGGGGTGTCCATGACGTTGCCATAGATCTGCTGTAAATCATTTCCATCAATGACCCGGACGGCCCAGCCGAATGCTTCCCAGCGCTTGTCAAGCGGCTCATAGCTCATGAAATCCACTGTCCGGCCGCCGTGCTGAAATTTATTGCGGTCGACAAAAGCTACAAGATTATCCAATTTGTGATGACTTACTGCTGCTGCCGCTTCCCAGTTGGAGCCTTCGGCCAGTTCACCATCGCCCAATATCACATAGACTTTTGAATCCAGGCCATCCATTTTCAGGCCCATGGCCATTCCACCGGCAATTGAAAGTCCGTGGCCCAGGGCACCGGTATTGGACTCAACTCCTGGTAATTTATGCATATCCGGGTGACCGCCCAGCTTGGTACACAGGGCACCATAGGTATCTAAAAGCGAGCTGTCAAAAAAACCTTTTTCGGCCAGAGTTCCATAAAGCGCCAGGCACTTATGGCCGGCTGAAAGGACAAAGCGATCCCGCTCCGGCCAATCCGGTCTTTGGGGGTCGACCCGCAGGATATTAAAATAAAGGACCGTCATGATGTCGGTGCATGAGAGCGCGCCCCCGATATGACCCGCACCCCCGGCTTTGATCATCCGCAAAATATGTTTGCGGATTTTAACCGCAATTCGCTTCAGTCTGATTTCTTCTTCTTTACCTAGTATTTGCACGTTTATTCACCCAGTTATGTTATTGGTTATATTTTATATTATCCCTTGAGCAGCGCAACCATAATTGCATCCACGTACTCGGGGATTTCCGGCGGTGTTCGGCCGGAAACCTGTCTGCCGTCAACTACCGCCGCCCAATTCTCATTGTACTCGCCGCCCATGATTTCAATCGAATCTTTGGAAGCCTGCCATCCCGCAGCTTTTTTGCCTTTTATCAGGTCCGCCGCTGCAACGGGAATGGCACCATGGCAGATGTAGGTTATAATCTTGCCGGCCGCGTCCGCCTGTTTCAGAAATTCCAGCGGAGTTCCGGCTTCAACAATATTATAGGGACACATGGCACCCGGGATCTGAATTGCGTCAAAATCATCCATGCTGACATCAGCCAATTTCTTGATGGTGTAATAACTTTCGGGTATCTCCTGAAACGGCACTGACATCCCAAAATTCCCCTGCACAACGTCCAGACCCAGCAGCGGGGGACGCGAGCGTATGACGGGCGTAAAAGTTGCCAGCGTCACCTTTGCTCCGCGGTAGATGTACTCCATGACCGGAACGGCCAACTCGATGTCTTCAAAATCTTCACCGGCGATTACCAGCATTTTCTTACCGGCCAGAATGCCCTGGCGCCGGTCTTCAAAAACCGGGTCGAAAGCCTGGCAGAGCGCACGCACAAAGGCTGGTGAATCCACCGTGTCTCTGGCCGTAATAATTTTTCCGTCAATGACCACCGTTGCTTCCTCAAATTTGGCAATCTTTTTTAGCATATAATCCACCAGACGGTTGCCGGTACACGCCTTACCCGCCATAATGCCGCAGCGGATCATCGGCATAATTCCAGCTCCGATGCCCCCGATGACCGCCCCGTTTTCAGCAGCGGCGTTTAAAAAATCCTTGACCTCGATTTCCGTCACGATGACATCCGCAGAGTGGCCGCCCAGGATAACCACGGCATCATAATCACTGGCATCGGCACCCCTCAAATTCTTGCAGGTATGCTTTGATGGCCCCATAACCGGGATCGGATCCAGCGTAAGTCCCCACATTCCGACCACGCCCTTTGTTTTTATGTTGGGACGCGTAAATTTGTAGGTGACCCAATCCACACAGAGAAATTCGAGTTCGCCGCCAAATTCACCGATGTATGAGGCCATGTAATAGGCTTGAAAATCACTGAATTCACTGCCGACAAGACAGGCAATTTTTTTCCCGGCCAGTGGTCCCTGCGGTTTGGTTTGCCCGCCGTATTCGCCCTGCCAGAATATAATGTCGCCATCCTGATCGATATCAATACCGGTTTGTTTTGCCAAATCCAGAACCGAGCCGGTAAATTTTTTCTCAGCAGTATCTGCCATTTTGTCTCTCCTTTCTGCCTTTAGCTACAAATCCAAAGGAACAGTTTTGATAAAATTGGTGGTTTATTTGTGGATAATTAATATTGTTGAAATATTTAACCGGCATGCTACAGTTCATAGACCGGCTCCATCAGAGCCCACCATTCATCAAGACCGGCTTCCGGGATTTTTTCCTGAAATGTTTGCATCAATTCATCCCATTCTCTGCATCTGGCATGATATTCCAGATATCTGGCAAAATCCCGTTGCGGCTTGAATTCGTCGATAGTTTCCATATACATAAATAGTTTCCGACCGATTAAAAATATTTTCATGGTCGTAATCCCAACATCTTTCAGTGCACTTTCCACTTCAGGCCAGACCTTTTGGTGGTGTGATTTATATGTCTCAATGGCCTGGGGATCATTTTTTAAATTTAGTGCCATACCGAATGATTGCATCCATACCTCCCTCGCAAGATTCGCCCAACGTGTTTACCCTTTTGCTTTTGCATTGAAGATTGAAGATTTAATGATCAGATTACTTAAATATTCAATCTTCAATTGGATGGTTTCCTCAAAAACTCAATAATCAGTCTACAACAGAAAACATGCACTAGAGGCGATAAAAATCAGTTGCGTTGCCGCCGAAAATCTTGGCATAGGTTGCACCCTCAGGATTGCCGAGCAAGCTTTGCAGGGTCCCCTTGACCGTGCCGTAATCAGAAGCCAGCAGGCAAACCGGCCAGTCGGAACCGAACATGACCCGGTCCTCGCCGAAAAGTTCGAGAACCCGATCGACATAGGGCTTAAGATCTTCCGGTTTCCACGCGGTCCAATCGGCTTCGGTAACCATGCCCGACAGCTTGCAAAAGACATTCGGTCGTCGCGCCAGTTCTTCAAGTCGAGAAGACCAGGGTTCCATTTCACCGGCTGCGATCAGCGGCTTGGCGATATGGTCGACGACAAAACGCATATCCGGGTTCGCATCCACCGGCGGCAGACAGGCCGGCAATTCTCTTTGTTTGGGCAACAGATCGTATGCCATACCGGCGGCGCCGACGGCCTTGATGCCGCGAATGACATCCGCGCGGGCCACCCAATCAGGGTCTACTTCGTCATGGACCTGGTGACGGATGCCGACCAGATATTTTCCGTTATCACCGGCTTTGAGCTCGGCTAGGGCATCGCTAACGGCGGGATCGGTCAGGTCAACCCAGCCGACAACACCGGCTACAAAATCAGTGCCGGCGGCAATGGAAAGGAATTCTTCGGTCTCCTCAACAGTCGGAACCGTCTGCACGATTACCGTACGGTCGACGTTGTTCCGAGCCAGTATCAGACGCAGGTCCTCAGGGCCGATGGGTTTGCGAATTGAAGCCAGCTCGTCGCCTCCCATCCAGTAATAATCCCGACGGGTCGGGTCCCAGAAATGATGATGTGCATCTACTACAGGTGTATTCGTCATTCGGTTTTCTCCTCGTTATGGGGCACCGGTGCCTCTTCAGCCAGCAGCCCCTCTGATTTGAGCTCCTGCCACATGGCATCAGGTATCGGGTGGCGGAACAGGCGTTCGTTTTCCTCAAACTCGGCGGCGGATCGCACGCCCGTTAACACGGTTGCAATCGCGGGATGGGCAAGCGGGAATTGGAGCGCCGCGGCTTTGAGCGGCACCCCGTGCCCCTCGCATACCGCTCCCAGACGCAGAGCCCGGTCGATGAGTTTTTGGGGCGCTGCTACGTAGTTGAAAGTGATCCCCGGCTTGGGATCGGCCAGCAGGCCGCTGTTGAACACACCGCCCAGAATGATTGAAACGCCCCGTTCGATGCACTTTGGCAGGAATTCAGGCAGAGCCGTCTGATCCAGCAATGAATAACGACCGGCCAGCAGGAAACAATCGAAATCGCCGTGGTCCATGAACCGCGACAACATTTCCCATTGATTCATACCGGCACTGACCGCTTTGATAGTCCCTTCACCGCGCAGGCGGTCAAGCGCCTTGTATGCGCCATTGACGGCCCACTCGAAATGGTCGTCGGGATCGTGAATATGGAGGATGTCAATCCGATCCAGGCCGAGCCGCTCCAGGCTGTCTTCATGGGATCGCATGACGCCGTCATAACCGTAATCCAGCACACAGCACATTTCCGGATTAGCCAGATAAAAAGATTTGTCTCCATCGTAGATCTCGGTTCCGGTACGTCGACCCGGCCGAATCAAACGGCCAACCTTGGTCGAAACCACGAATTCATCGCGATTTTTGTTCGCCAGCGCCCGGCCGACCCTGTTTTCGGACAGGCCGTAGCCATAAAAAGGCGCCGTGTCAAAATAGCGCACCCCGTCGTCAAACGCGGCTTTTAAAGCGCCCCGGGCATCCGCTTCGGACACTTCCTTTAACAAGTTGCCGATGGGTGCGGAACCAAAGCCAAGACGGGTTACTTTGAGGTCCGTTTGACCGATCCGGACCCGATCTGTTGGATTAGACATAATTCATATCCTTTAAACGTAATTTGGTGCATAATGCGGCAAAATATATTTCAATGTAAATATGACGCGGCTCGGAGAATTGCCTATGATTGAGATATGTTGCCGATTTTAAAAAGACGGAGCGCAGCGACATCCACTCCGCCTCCGGCGGATCAATCTTCATTCTTCAATCTTCGATCCTTCAGGCTCCATGTGACGCCATAACGCCATCTTCTATTTTAAAATCACATTCGGACTCATGAATACAATGCATAATCTGGCTGCTCATGCCTTCGTATTGGTGACTGTTGGGCAGATCACCGACAATTTGCAAGTCTTTCATGACGATCACCCGGTCGGCCAACAACACCATCTCCGGCATATCACTGGAGATCAAAAGGACCGCGACCCCCTGCTCGGCCAGATTCCAGATCAGGCGGTGCAGATATCCCTTGGTACGGATATCGATGCCGACGGTCGGCTCGTCAATAATCAGGATCTCGACCTGAGCTGCCAGCCATTTGGCAACACTGACTTTTTGTTGATTACCGCCGGAGAGGTTGCCGACACTCTGCTCCAATGATGGCGTGATAACATTTAATTTTTCGATAAAGGGTTTTATTTCGAGACGTTCCATTGCGTCGGTAAACAGTGAAAGAAGCTTGCCGAGACGAGGCCAAATGGTGATGCCGGTATTTTTGGAAACGGAATGGGCCAGGATCAGGCCCTCTTCTTTGCGATTTTCAGACACGTAACCAACACGCCAGTTTTGGAGGGCATCCTGCACGCTCTTGATGCGGGCCGGCTTGCCGTCAATCCGGATTTCACCGCCGGTTATTCGTTCGGCGCCCATAATCGCCTTGGCCAGCTCGCTGCGCCCGGCGCCCACCAACCCGTATAGGCCGAGTACCTCACCTTCGCGAACCTGCAAATTGATGCGATGGTGGCCCCGTGCCGTTGAAATATCTTTGAGCTCGAGTTTGGTCGAACCGAGATTGCCTTTGCGATTGCCAATGTCGCTGACATCTTCATCGCGACCGATCATGTGAGTAACAATCTTCTGCTTATCAAGTTCTTTAATCAAAACACTTTGACAGGCATTGCGGCCGTCACGCAGGATAGTTACCTTGTCGCACAGTTCGAATACTTCTTCCAGCTTATGGCTGACGAACAAAGTGGCCACACCCTCATCTTTTAACCGACGCAGCAGGTTGAACAAAATAGCGATCTCGTTTCTAGCAATCGAAGCGGTCGGTTCGTCCAACAACAGGATGCGGCTTTGCATTGAAAGGGCCCGGGCGATTTCAACCAGTTGCATCTGGGCGACAGATAACCTGCGTACCGTGATGTCTGGATCAATGTGGAGGTCGAGCACACCCAGCCAATGGTTAGCTTGTTGCCGCATATAGCTGCGGTCGATCAGGCCGAATTTTGTCGGTAGCCGATCCAGCATGATATTTTCAGCAATTGAATAATGGGGAATTAGATTTCGTTCCTGATGGACGGTACCGATACCGGCGGTAAGCGCCTGCTGCGGTGATGTGAAATTCACCGGTTCTCCGGCGATTTGAATTTTCCCCTCATCAGGGCGATAAACACCGGTGATGATTTTGATTAGAGTGCTCTTGCCCGCGCCGTTCTCGCCGAGGAGCGCATGAATTTCGCCGGGCTGAAGATCGAGCGAGACGGTATCAAGGGCTTTGACGCCGGGGAAATTTTTGGTCGCATTTTCTACTTGTAATGCTGAGGTTGTCATACCTTTTCTCCAATTACCACGGAGGCCTCCCTCTTTTCACTCTGGATAGTTCGCCACCGGTTGAACACCACTGCAGACAGGATCAGAAGTCCGAGAAAAAAATCCATATAATAGGGATTGGTGCGTGCGATGAACAGCCCATTTTCCAGCAGCAAAATCATAACGACGGCGATCATGGTTCCGACAACCGAAACATGACCTCCCGCAAGGACGGCACCTCCGATAACCGGGGCGGCAAAGGACGGCAGCAGCCACACCGCGCCGATAGTGGGTTCTGCGGTGCCAAGACGGGCCACGGAAACGACGCCGGCAAGGGCGCCAAGGGTGCCGGAAACCGTGTGCGCAACCAGGGTGGTCTTGCGCACGGATATGCCGGAAAGTTCAGCGGCGACCGGATTTCCGCCGACTGCCAGAATATAGCGACCCCATGGGTGGCGAAAGAGAAATAATGCAACCAAGGCCGCGGTAACCAGCGGTATGAACACAATATTCGGTATGGGCCCGAGATAACTATCATACCATGCGATCAGTTGCTTAGGCATGTGGTAAAAGGGAATCGATTCGGTGATGCCGTAGTTGAGACCCGTAAAAATCGACATCGTGGCCAGCGTAATGATGAATCCGTTGATTCCGGTATAAGCGATTAAAGCGCCATTGATGAAGCCGCAGACAAGGCCGATCAACAAACCAATCAGTGCGGCTGCCGGCACCGGAATACCGTAGACTTCCATCATGCCACCAAATAGAATCCCGACCAAACCGCCAATGGCCCCCACAGCCAGGTTCATCTGGCCGAGCCCGATAACGATCATCTGGGCCATGGCGACGATACTGGTCACCGACAGAATCCGCAGCATAACAAACAGATTCGTCCGGGTCAGGAAGGCCGGTGCAATAATCGACAGGATGATAATGGATAAGACCGTGACACCGAGAATCGGCATCCAATCGGCCTTTGCCAACAGGCTAGTGTAGTTAAATTTCTTCATTACGTTAATCCTACGCGCTGTGCATAATAGCTCCTCCACCGGTCGAGAACGACAGCGATTAAAAGCGTAATGCCCATATAAAATTGGACCCAGAAACTGCCGACTTTAAGCAAGACGAGGCCATTTTGCAGGATCGTTACCAGGATCGCACCCAGCAGGGTGCCGATGACCGATACATATCCTCCTATAAGGAGTGTGCCGCCTAACAGCGGCGCCAGGAACGAGGGTAATAACCAGTCCGCACCGACCGAGGGCAATGCCGCAGCAAGGCGTGCCGTAACCATGACCCCGGCAACCCCCGCAAGCAAACCCGATAATGTATGGGCCACAACGATTGCGCGCTTTACCGGTACACCGGACATTTCGGCCGCCAATGGATTCGCACCACTGGCCAGTATCTGCCGTCCAGTTAAGGAGTACTTGAAAAGGATCAGCAGCGCCGCGCCAACGAGACCGGTGACAAAAAGCATGGAAGAGTATGGACCCAGGAAGCGTTGTTTGCCGAGGACGTTAAATGCTGCCGGAAGATTGCGAAAGGCCTCTGCTTTGGTGAGAATCAGCATCAAGCCAAAAAAAAGGCTTGCGGTGGCCAGGGTGATGACAAAACTGTGGATGCCCGTTTTTATAACCAGCATGCCGTTCATCCATCCCATCAGTGCACCGGTCGCCAGGCCGCCCGCTATGGCAACGGGAATCGGAAAGCCCAATCCCTCTAGTAAAAAACCGGTGGTCATAATTGCACTGACACCGATTGAACCGACCGCAAGGTTAAAATGACCACAGGCCAGAACAACCATCATGGCAAAGCCGATAACCGTGTCGATGGCCAGATTGCGGGTCAGTGCGAATAGGTTGAAGGGCGATAGAAAACCTGGCGCCAGACTTGCGATAATAGTCGAGAGTAATAAAATGATGATCGCAAGGCCGCCCACATTGGCCGCCCGAATGATGAATGCGACATAGTCAAATTTGGCTGCCTGGGGCTTCAAAGTCGTAGTTGCTTCTGACATTGGGTGCACCATTAGATTGAGAATTGAAGATTGCAAATTGAATATTTATGGATGTCGCTTCGCTCCGTCAATCGAATCTTTATTAGAATATAGTTCTTCGCAGCATGCTGCAATAATATTGCCTTTGCGATAGAAAATAGTCTGCGAAGTGCCGCGTGGAAATCGTTGATTTTTTTAAATCGACCGCCGAAGGCGGACCTTAAATATTCAATCCAAAATCTTCAATCTTTTATCGGAACTCGCCCGCCCGTTATATGGGCAGGCGAGTAGATCCCTTTTGATTATTTACAGGTCAAATATTTGGCTTCGAATGAACCGATGATATCTTTGGCAATTTTCTTCAATTCGTCCTTGTAGGTGTCAATATTGTCGGCATTAATCAGCAGCGTACCGGAATCGATGAAAGTTTTATTTTGGGTCGTTTCCTGGAACGGCGCATTCTCTTTGATCGTGCAGCCTTCGTGCAATCGTTTGAGGACATACGACGCGATATAGCCCTGGCCGTAAGGATTCTGGGCCATGGTGCCCTGCAGATAGCCGTCCTTAATAGCCTGAAGTACGATAGGATCGTCGTCAATACCGATCATTTTGATGCGCTTGTCGCCCATGTTACGAAGGGAACGGGCCGCAACCACCGATGATACGTAACCGGTCGATATAATCCCATCAATTTCAGCCGCCTTGGCAGCGAGCAGGCCATTGATCTTCTGATCGCCGGTTTCCTGGCTGTCGGTGTCGGGCAGGTGCTGATACAATGTGACGTCTGGTCCGGCTTCTTCAATAGCCTTGTCAATGGCTGCAATACGTAATACGGTATTCGGGTCCACCAGGCGGGAGCAAACGTGCAGGATGCTACCCTTGTTGCCCATTTCCTTGATCAGTTGCTTGGTGCCGATGTAGACTGAACGGTAAACGTCGGTCGCGAGACAGAACTGGGCCGGACTCGGGCTCTGGGTGCAGCCGCCGATGGCAACGGACGGGGCACCGAAGTCGAGCAGTTCCTGCATCATGGCATTGGTTCCGGTGGCATCGCCCGGGAAGATACCGAAGGCATTGAAACCCTGTGCAGCAAGGCTTTCAAGCAGTTTGTTCTGCAAGTCCAGTTTCCATTCCTGGGGAACCTTGTATTGATCATCTTTAAGTTTGAAGTCTCTTTTAGCATCTGCAGCTGCCTGTTCCCAGGGAGCAAAAAACGGGTGTGGACCGCCTGGAACCAGCGCCACCTTAACATCAGCCGCATCGGCCGACGGTAGCACCATAAGGCCGGCTCCAAGCACTACAGCCAGGCTTAACATAGTAATAACTGCCTTAGAATGTCGAATCATGATGGTTTCCTCCTTATTAGGTATGAAGTGTGTTGATAAAAGACGGGATACACTGAAGGTCAAAATTACCAGGTCATCCCGTCACATGTCACAGGAAACAATATCCTGGTTCACACGATTTAAATTGATCTAATTGATCCGCCCTGAAAATAGCACATCCAGGGTTGCGGGTTGTTCTTTGGAATCATCATGGCTGGTTGTGCTCATATGAGCACTCTCTGCACTAATGAGCTCGCCACTGCGTAGCATCTGCATTTTAGCTTGTCAATAAAAAATTTTAATCTTTTGGTTTTTGCATGTAAAATTCAGGTAATAACTAAGGTATAATCAATAAATAAGGGAGACTGATTGAAATCGAGATGGGTTCTTACGATTAAACCGCAAATACGAATGCGATTTATTTGAGGAGAGGTTCTGCAGTATCCAGATCGATGATCAGCACATCCACCAGACCACCCTTTAGCGCACCGAGAACGGCATGATATTTCTCAACCCCGGCAGAAATAAGGATTTTATGCTTTATTTTTTTTAACTCATTTAAGTTGAGGCCAATGGTTCGCTCGGTTAAATCATGCAGACACCGGTTACCCCGTTCATCAAAAAACCGTCCACAGATAGCGCCGACCGCACCGGCCATTTTCAGCTTGGTGGCATCGCTTTCGGTCAATAGACCTGACTTCCACAATAGCGACTCGGGTCCGATTAGCCCGACACCGAACATGACCAGATCGGCCTTTCTGGCAATTTCAATGGTTTCCCTTATTATATTTTCTTTGAACAGGCTATCTCGAATAGCCTTGCTCTGGACAATAATCGGCGCCTGAATCAAATAGGCTTCAGCGCTCAATTTTTGGCCCAGCATCGTTGTCAAGGCCGGATTATCCGTCCCCTCAATGATCCCGAGGCCGCCGCCGATTTGCACCAGCTTCAGGTGCCCGGCCTTTATTTTAGGCAGATTTTTGGCGACATGCGACACCGTGATACCCCAGGTCACGCCGAGAATCCGATGACGGTCGATGATCGATGTTAAGTACTGTGCGCCGGCTTCGCCAAGCTGATCCAGGGGAGATACCCGGTCAAATTCGGTGATGTCCACTACGATGACCTGTTTCAGCCTGAATTTTTTGGCCAGCTCAATTTCAATTTCGGTCAAATCGCTCTGGGGGTGGTTAATGGCTATCGAAATTAGTCCTTGTGCTCGTGCGTCCTTGATCGTGCGGCCGACTTTCCAACGGCTGATCCCCATCAGCTCACCGATTTGGCCCTGGGACATCCCCTCGTTATAAAACAGGTAACAAATTTTTATGACGTCTCTATCGCGCATACATTTTTCTCAACCGGTCATTTAAGTATTTTGTGACTGCTTTACATTGCCGGCCTCCGTCCTGTTTCGCCGAAACAATTGCGACGTGTTAAGCCGGAGTTTGAAGGCAGGGACCTATGAACCTGGAATCTTTTAGCGCTGAACATTTCTAATGGCCTTAGGTACCGGAGGTATGCCCGAATGTCAATGCATTTGCTTACGCGATTGTTTCAGAGACATTAAACCGATCGGCAAATATGCGGCTTTTTAGGGCGCTGTGTATTATTACATCCTTATCCTTTTGTTTTGAGGGTCATAGACCGGCTCCAAATGAATTTGAATCGGAAACAGCTTACCGGCCACGTTGATTTCGTATTGGCCCGCCATGATCCATTCGTCCTGGATGCCCGCAGGGTTTTTCAGGTAGCACATGCCGATTGAACATCCTAAAATGTGAGAATAAGCTCCGTGCGTATTTTCGCTGATCAATGCACCGTTGCGGTAAATCGGCTCATCATGATAGATCAGCGGCCGGGGATCTTCGATTGAAAACAAAACGAGTTTTCGCGTCAAGCCGTTTTTTTGCTGCCGGGCGAGGGCTTCTTTGCCGATGAAGGCCGCCTTGTCCATCTTGACACAAAATCCCAGACCGGCCTCCAGCGGCGTGGTGTCCGGCGTGATATCGGCGCCCCAGTGTTTGTAGCCCTTTTCCAGCCGGAGGGAATCCAGGGCGTGCAGACCGACCAGTTTTAAATCAAACTTGCGACCTTCCGCCACCAGGACATCAAACACATTGTTGGAAAACTCGGTCGGTATGTACAGCTCCCAGCCGAGCTCGCCGACAAATGAGATCCGAATCGCCAGCGGCCGGGCATAAGCCACATCAATTTGCCGGGCCGTGGCAAATGCAAAGGCCGCATTGGAAAGATCGGCATCGGTCAGACAGCCGAGAAAATCTCTGGCATTCGGTCCCATAATGGCCAGCATGGTATAGGCCGAAGTTATATCGGTTAACACCGCAAACGCATCGTCGGAAATATGCCGTTGGATCCAATCGAAGTCACGCATCCCGGTTGCACCGGGGGTCACGATAAAGTATTTATCGTCAGCCAGTCGTGTGACGGTAATGTCGGCTTCGATTCCACCCCGTTCATTGAGCATCTGGCTATAGACGACTTTGCCGGCCGGGACATCGACGTTGTTGCAGCAGATGTTTTGCAGCACCGGCATGGCGTCACGACCCTGGAGCAAAAATTTGGCCATGGAGGACAGGTCGTAAACGCCTACGTTTTCGCGAATAGCCAGGTGTTCGGCGGCTGAATAATCAAACCAGTTTTGCCGGCCCCAGCTGTATTGATATTCCGCCCGGATGCCATCCGGGGCAAACCAGTTGGCCCGTTCCCAGCCGGCAACCACCCCGAAACAGGCACCGCGCTCGGCCAGCCGATCGTGAAACGGGCTGCGGCGGGCATTGCGGGCGGTTTGCGGTTGTTTGAAGGGCCAGTGATCGGCATACAGGTTGCCCACGGCTTCAACGACCCGATCGTGCAGATAATTGGGATTTCGCTGCCAGCCGTAAAAGCGTCTGACGTCAACCGTCCACAGGTCTTCTTCCGGATATCCCTGGTCCATCCATTGCGCCAGCGCCCGGCCGGCGCCCCCGGCGCTGGTGATACCGACCGAATTCATTCCGGCCGCCACGAAAAAATTCTTGACATCGGGCAGCTCACCCAGCATGTAAGCCGTATCGGGGGTAAAGCTTTCGGGTACGGTGGTCAGGCTGTTGACTTCGGCATCGTTGAAAGCCGGCACGCGCTGGATGGCACTTTTCATAAATATTTCAAATTGATCCCAATCCTCCTGCAGCTGGGTATACATAAAATCCTCCGGAATACCATTGACGCCCCAGGGTTTTGCCACCGGCTCGAACCCGCCTAACAGCAGACCGCCCATCTCCTCTTTGATATAGATATAGCCGTCCATATCCCGCAGGTAGGGCATCCCCCTGTAGGTGCCTTCAAGGGGGTTGGTGGTCAGATGCATGTGCTCGGCGGCAAACAAAGGGATACTGACATCCAGCATTTTGCCCACCTCGCGTGCCCACATGCCGGCGCAGTTGACCAGATATTCACAAGCGATATCACCCTGGTCGGTGCTGACGCCGGCAATCGATTTAATTCTCGACCCGGTGCCCGACCGCACCCGGATACCGGTAACGTTTACATTTTCAATAATATTGGCGCCACCCATGCGTGCGCCTTTGGCCAGGGCCTGGGTCGTATCCTCGGGGTTGGTATGTCCATCGTTGGGTTGAAACCAGGCCGCCACCAGATCTTCCGTATATAACAGGGGAAATAATCGGCGGGCTTCTGCCAAACTGATTTCTTCCATCTGGATTCCAAATGCCCTGGCCATCTGCATGGAGCGGTCAAATTCTTCTTTACGATCCCGCGTTTGGGCAACCCGGATGGATCCCGGCCTCCGGTATCCCGTTGGCTGGCCGGTTTCCTGCTCCAGGCGCGAATACAGATCGGCTCCGTAAACGGCCAGCTTTGTCAGGGCCGCATCCGACCAGAGCTGACCCAGCAAGCCGGCAGCCGCCCATGAAGTTCCGGATGCGATGGTTTTGCGTTCCAGCACAACCACCTCCTGCCAGCCGATTTTACACAAATGGTAGGCCACGCTGCAGCCCACAATGCCGCCACCGATAATAACAACCCGAGCGTGGGATGGAATTTTAGTACTCATGGTTTATAGCTCCTTTGATGGCGTTAAAAAAGCCGGGAAGATAGAAGGCTGGGAAGGAAAAAAGCTGAAAGCTCATAGCTGAAAGTTCAAAAAAAAATTAAATGCTTAAAGCAACCGAATTTTTGGTGCAGCTATATTAAAAGGTTAGCCGCCTTGTCGATCCGAAAGAGGCGAATACGGACTTTGCCCACTTCATTCGAGTCGTGGCCCGCCTTACTTTCCACCGAAAGTGGATTGTGTTTCATCAATTTCTTCCGGAAATTGATGAAGACAAAAAAACATCCTGATAATCCTGTAAATCCTGTCATTGATTAAAAAGAATGAAATAGAAACCATTCCATTTAAATCAATAACGTCCCAGCCTTTTCTTAGCCGCCGAATATTGGTTGGAATACTTTGACGATGGCGTTTTCGGGCAGGATATCGTCGGGTTTTACCTGCTGCCCGTTTGCCGACACCATGCCGACCCTGGATTTGGGTATTCCCAGATAATCGATCAAGGCCGCCGCATCGGTATGGTCCGGCAATTCCAGCACAAGGCCTTGATCGTGATCGTAATCTGATAGGTATTTCATTAAGGTTCCGTGAACCTTGACGGTAATTTTCATTTTTTTTTTAAAAATCAAAGGTTGAATCCATCTGTTCGTCGCTGATGATCACGACCTTGTTGGTCGGCGGCAGGGGTTCTTCATAGAACATTTTCGGCAGCCGATCATCTTTGCTGGTAAAGCCGGCATTGCGGTTGAATTGACGTTCGGCCTTCAAGGTTCGGATTCCCAGGGCCGTCCAGTCTTCCTCACCGAAAGGTTTGCCGGATTTGGCCGACACCATTTTGTAAACAGTGGCGATCCCCTCCGGGCCCGCCAGTCCGGACTGGGCAAAGTCGCAGATGCCGACGCTGTCGACGGCCGCCATGTGAATCTGGGTGTTGCGCGAAGCTTCCACCTGTCCCTCGGCCGAAAAGCGATCCAGCTTGCCGCCGAAAGCCTCCAGGTTCTGATCCACCACCCAGCCGGCCGTGTGATCGCCGCCCATGGGGGTTGTGGCATAGGTCACCGCCATGCCCTGAATGGCCCGGGGGTCGTAGGCCGCCATGCTCTGTCCTTTCATTACCGGCACCCGGTCGTGCTTGAAATGCTCGCCCACTGCAGCCGGTCCATTTCCGATCAGTTTGCCCATCTCGGTTCCGGCCGCAACTTCTTCAACCATTGCAATGGCTGCCTGACCATCGCCGAATTTCCGGTAGCCGGCATCCATGGCCACGGCGATGGCTACCCCCGTGCTGATCGTATCCAGCCCGATATCGTCACACAGAAAGTCGAGCCGGGCAATGGCATCCAGATCCCCGTTTCCGATCATGCCACCCATGGACCAGATCGTCTCATATTCAAGTGATGAGGTGATATACTTGCCGTCTGCATCCACGTATTCATTTGAACAGTCGATAATGCACTGGGCGCATCCCTTGTGGGTGGTTTTACCGCCTCGCGCTTTGATGATTTTTGCCATGTTCTCACCGCTGATTTTCGAGGCGTCCTCGAACTGTCCCTCCCGTGCGTTGCGGGTGGGGAACGCCCCGGCGGCATTGATCGGCTCCACCAGCACGGCAGACCCGAATTCCCCCAGCGTCTCACCGCTGAATTCATCTGCTCTGACAGCCTTGGCATAGGCTTTGGCCGCCTCTTTAAAGGCGTCGGCATCGGCCAGCGCATCGGCGGATTTGCCGCTGCGCGCGACGATGAGCGCCTTAAGCCCTTTAGACCCCATAACGGCACCCAATCCACCGCGGCCGGCCGCCCGACATGGACGACCGTCAAGGTCCGTTGTTTGCACGGAAGCTGCTGTCAAATGTCGTTCTCCGGCCGGACCGATACACGTGATGCTGTTTTTATCGCCGAATTCTTCCGTCAATTTTTCCACCAGGGCATAGGTTCGCATCCCTTTGTTTTGCCCGGCATCCAGCAATGAAACCTCACCGCCGCCATCAATCTTAAGAAAATAATAGGTGCCTGCGGCAGCCTGACCTTCGACAATCAGGGCCGTGATTCCAAGATTTGCCAGTGCCGCCGCAACCGTACCGCCGACATTGCTCTCCTTGATACCGCCGGTCAAGGGGCTCTTGGCCCCGATGGAAAGACGGCTGGTGTTGACCAGCGGTGTGCCGCTCAGGTAACCGGGTGCAAAAACAAGTTTGTTCTCCGATCCCAGGGGATCGCAGGTGGCCGGGACTTCATTGTTGATCAGGCTGGAAGTCAGCGCGCGCCCGCCAAGTCCGGCATATTCCTCCGGAACGTCATGGGTATCGATGCTTTTGGTTGTCAAATTTACTCTAATAAACTTCATGCGTCCTCCTTATTCAACGCTTTCATTTCCCGGAGCCCTCGACATTCTCCGAACCCCGGGTGACGTAGTATGCTACCAGTATCGGAATAAAAGTAACAGCGATAATAAATACCGCAACGACATTGGTTACGGGACGCTGCCGGGGCCGCACCAATTCGGTCAGCATCCAAATCGGCAGCGTCGATTGTTGCCCGGACGTAAAGGTGGTGACGATGACCTCGTCAAAGCTTAGCGCAAACGCCAGCATGCCTCCCGCAAGCAGCGCCGTTGCAATATTGGGCAAAATGACATGGCGAAAGGTCTGAAATCCATTGGCCCCCAGATCCATGGAAGCTTCGATCAGCGAAGATGATATGCGGCGGAACCGCGCCAGTGCATTGTTGTAAACCACGACGATGCAGAAGGTCGCATGGCCGAGAACAATCGTCCAGAAACTAAATGGTATATTGCCGATATTAAAGGCGCTCCGCAGAGAAATACCGGTAATGATCCCGGGCAGGGCGATCGGCAATATTATCAGTAAGGAAATGGTTTCGCGCCCGAAAAATTTTTTCTTGTAGATGGCGGCCGCGGCAAGCGTCCCCAGCAAAATGGCAATCGTCGTTGAGACAGTGGCCACTCTTACCGAAAGGCTGATGGCATCCCAGATGTCCGGCCGGCTCCAGGCAACCGCAAACCATTTGGTGGTCAGCCCCGGCGGCGGGAACTGGTAAGATTTATCCTCGGTTGAAAAGGCATACAATAGAATAAATCCAAACGGCACATGCAGAAAAAGAAGCCCGCCCAGAGTGGCCAATTTTAATGAGGACGGTGAGCCGCCGTTTTTGTTAAAGCGCATCGAATGCCCCCAATTTCTTGGCTGCGGTCAGGTAAAACGCCATGATAATAATGGGCACAACCGAAAATGCCGCGGCCAGCGGGATGTTGCCCGCGATTCCCTGGTGGGTATAGACGGCCTGACCGATAAAAAACCGCGAGGAGCCGATAATTCCGGGAATAATATAATCTCCCAGGGTTAAAGAGAATGTAAAAATGGAACCGGCCACGACCCCCGGAAAGGCCAGCGGTAGAATGACTTTGCGAAAGGTTTGCCCCGGCCTGGCGCCAAGATCCGAGGACACTTCGATCAGGGAAGCCGGGACACGTTCCAGCGATGCCTGGATCGGCAGGACCATATACGGCATCCAGATATACAAAAAGACCAGGAAGGTTCCCAGATAGCTGACCGACAGGGAAGTGCCGCCAACCACCGGCAGGGATAAGAGACCGTCCATAAACCACATCAGGTGCAGTTTGGCAAACACCCAGTTCAAAATACCTTCTTTGGCTAAAATCAGTTTCCAGGAGTAAACCCGGACCAGGTAACTGGACCATAAAGGCAGCATAACCGCCAGGTAGAGAAGGGCCTTGACCTGGCCATGGGCATAGCGGGCCATATAGTAAGCAATGGGAAACGCGATCAGGGCGGAAGCAAATGTTACCGAAGCTGCCATCAGAGCGGTTCGCAGGACGATGTCCATATTTGCGGGACTGAACAGCTCCAGATAGGTCCGCAGGGTGAATTGATATTTGATCAGGCCGGTGAACTCATCAATCGAAAAGAAACTCTGCATCAGCAACGCAAAAAGCGCGCCCAGATAGATGATGCCCAGCCACAACAACGGCGGGGTTAATAACAGCAGGAGTAGCAGTAAAGGGTGACGGTACAGATACGTCGATAGCCTGCCTACAACGGATCTCGGTTGCTCGAATCCAGATTGTAAGGCTAAAGATTCGTTGCTCACTGCGCTATTCCTATATTGAAAACCTGCTCCTCTGGGCCCGGATTCTTTACGATTTAACCACTAAAAGAGCGAATGTCCTTTTTGCTCCAGGCGATCCGCTTCACCATGCCCGTTTCAATGTCTCCGGCCGGATTGCCGTTCATTTCGCTGGAATTCTGGCGCACCAGAAATAAATTGCTGCCGTCAGGCAGCGTCAGGGTATAGCGCGTGCTGGCGCCATGATAATGGATGTCGGTGATTTGGCCTTCTGTCACACATAGATCACCGTCAACCCTCTCATCGTGATGATGGAAATGAATTCTTTCAGGCCGAATCGAATAGGACCTTTTTTCACCGTTTAACCGACAGGCCAGGTCGGCATGGATGATGTTGGCATCTCCCACAAAATCAGCCACAAATTCCGAGGCCGGATATTCATATATCTCACCGGGAGCGCCAATCTGTTCGATCCGGCCCTCATTGAACACCGCCAAGCGATCACTCATTGACAGGGCTTCATCCTGGTCATGGGTGACATAAATAAAGGTGATGCCGACCTGGCGTTGGAGCGCCTTGAGTTCAACCTGCATCTGTTTTCTAAGTTTCAAATCCAGGGCTCCCAGGGGTTCATCCAGCAGGAGCACCCGGGGTTCGTTGATCAACGCTCTGGCCAGTGCGACCCGCTGCCGCTGCCCCCCCGAAAGCTGTGCGGGATATCGCAAACCTAGATTGCCCAGTTTGACGATATCCAACATTTCGTTGGCTTTTTGATGGTAAACTTTTTTATTAACCCCCTTAACCAGCAGCCCGTAGGCAATATTTTTCAAGACCGTCATGTGGGGGAACAGGGCGTAATCCTGAAAGACGGTATTAACATTTCGTTCGTAGGGCGGGATATTAACCGTTTGAGCGCCGTGGATCATGATGTTGCCGGAAGTCGGCTTCTCGAATCCGGCAATCAGCCGCAGGCTGGTTGTTTTGCCGGAGCCGGACGGGCCGAGCATTGCAAAAAACTCACCGTCGGCAACCTCAAAGCTGACATGGTCAACCGCACGCACCTCCCCGTAATACCGGCAGACATTATGAAAAGATACAGCAGATTCCATTTTATCTGAAGCTACTCCTGATTTGTCATGAGCAATGACGTCGTTGGCGCAGCAAATATAACCAAAACTCATTATTCGATATTCTGCGGTTCGCTGCTTAAGATCAGCGGCCGCCCAGGATAGCAATATAGCTGGTCACCCAGCGATAATAAGGAACACAATTACCCTGAGTAGCGCACTTTGACACCGGCGTTTTCCAGAAGCTGATTCTTTCAAATTCATCCAGGCCGTTAACCGTACACCCGTCATCACCCAGCAATTTATTGCCCTGGCAGGCATCCAACCGGACCGGAACCGATCCGAACCACGCCGCCAGATCGCCCTGCAGCTTCTTGTTGATGGACCATTCCAGCCACTTGTAGGCACAGTTGGGGTGCGGCGCATCGGCATGCATCATGGTCGTATCGGCCCAGCCGGTTGCGCCTTCGACCGGCACCACACTGGAAATGGGTTGATTCTTTGAGCGTAAGATGTTGACCTGAAAAGGCCAGGCGGACGATGCCACAACGCCTTCATTGGTAAAGTCATCGATTTGGATAAAGGGGTCGTGCCAGTACCGGTTGACAATTTTACGTTGCGCGCGCAGCAATTCCAGTGCCGCTTTATACTGATCTTCATTTAATTCATAGGGGTCTTTGATGCCCAGTTCAGGACGCTGATGCTTCAGGTACAAGGCGGCATCGGCAATATAAATCGGTCCGTCAAAAGCCTGAACACGACCTTTATTGGATTTGCCGTCGGGCAGCGTCATCTCTTCAAAAACTACTTTCCAGCTGGTCGGCGGTTCTTTGAATACCTCGGTATTGTACATCAAGACGTTGGAACCCCACTGATAGGGCACGCCGTAATGCTTCCCGTCCACGGTATGCCAGGGGGCGTTCTGAAGACGCGGATCGATCTTGTCCCAGCTGGGAATTAATTTAGTGTTGACTTCCTGAACGCGTTTGCCGGCTATCAGCCTGAGGCTGGCATCGCCGGAAGCCGTTACCAGATCGAAGCCCCCCTCGTTCATCAGGGCCACCATTTCATCTGAAGTGCCGGCAGTTTTTATCCGAACCTTGCAGTCGCACTGTTTTTCAAACTCCGTTACCCAATCGAAGCTGGGATCGGTGTCCCCCCTTTCAATGTAACCCGGCCAGGCGACGATATCGACATAACCTTCAAGCTTGCCGATTTTTTGAAGGCCGCCGGCGACTGCCACACCACTCAGACTTAAAGCAAAAAATATCACAACTACAATCAAAATCCGATTACGCATTTCCTTTGACATTTTTTACCTCCTTTTGTGTTGAGTTGAAATGGGTGCTGAATTTGCATGATTCATCCCGGATGGTAAAGGGATATGACAAAGGGCGTGCAAAACTCCGCTGAATCGCCGCAAGTGTCGATGGTCTGTTATATACGACTCGGTATGCCTGAGGATTGTGGTGTCTGCCGCCCGGTTGGTTATTTTTTGGCATATGCCCAAGCAAAATGTCAATAGCAATTAATCATATTCAAATTGAGCAAATAGAAAATTATTCGGATAAGATGCCTGCAACGGCGGCGGTCCGGCAGGATTATGCAATCCTTTTTTCTACGATTTCATCAACCGTAATGTCCAGTTCGGCAAGCTCCTGAAAACAATATTGGCGGGCATCTGCCGGAAGCTGCTCCGGAACGAACAAACCGCTTTCCGTAAACGCATCGTCCACCAGCATTTTCACAAACACGGCGGCACTCTGACCCGTTAGATACGCCTCATGGCTCAGTTCTGATTTTTCAAAAGCTTCAACCAATCCCGGTGCATTGACATAGCAGTCAATTCTGACAGATTGGTCTCCTTTATCGCCTTCGACCCGCACCAAAAAGGCGCCCTCTTCCAGCAAAAGCCCTTCATCGATAATCGCCTTAATTTCATCCGGAAATTTCGGCGCCGGCGGACACAATTGCAAGACCAGGTCCAATGGGGCAATTTCGGTGCCGTTGACTGTCATCGGTTCTTTGGAGAGCAACCCCATTTTGTAAAGCGACTCGGAAAGCTCGACCTGGGGACCACCGTATTTGAATTCCACATTCTTTACCCCTTTGAGCACTTTATCCGCCAGCAGGCCCATGGTCACCGGCTCATCGTGCTCATGATCGACCAGGTAAATCTGGCGATCGATGCCTCTGAATTTCATCATAACCGGCCGACTGAAAGGTTCGTCGACAATGATATTGCTGTTTTCAAACCGAAATGTTTTAAACGCCATGTCACCGAAGGCCACTTCCGGCGACCACCAGAACGGTGTAAAACGCCTGGCCCACACTCCTTCATAGACATAAATACCGATGTGATCACAGGAGTCAAGTTTGTCGACCGACTCTCTGGCAATCAGGTTGGCCAGGCCGGGGGACGATCCGCAACCGACCAGGGCGGTCAGCCCCTTGGCCTTGAACTTTTCGTGCCACTCGGAAAAAATCAGCCGGTAGCTTTCGACAAAACCGATTTTTTCCATGGGACCGGCCAGATCCACATAGGAGGCATTCAACGCCAGGGCAGCCTCCATAATAATCAGGTTATACTCCAACGGTAAACCATTTACAACCAGGTCACACCCCCGGGCCGCCTGAATGACATTGTTCACTTCTCCGGCGTCCAGTTGGACGGCCCTGGATCGATTCAGGGAGCCGCTCAGTTTTTCGGCGGCCTCGATGTCGTAATCCGCACAAATAATTTCGGCGACTGCCGGATGGTCGTCCAAGCGTTTGGCAATGGTACTGCCCTGGGCACCGACACCGACAATAATAATCTTTTTCACGTTTGATCCTTTCTTTTTATGCAACGGTTAATCTTACCTTTATAAATAGCTGAAAAAAATCACTGTTGTCAATAAAATTATTGACAAATATATCGAATAATATAAAAATAATTATAAATTAAACTTATACTGAGGTTTATATGAATAAAAATATCGAAAAAAAACAAAAACCTAAAAATAACGTTAACACTGTTCCCCACAGAAAACTTGACCGGGTAGACTGCCGCTTGATTCAATTACTGCAAAATGACGGCCGCATGCCCAATAATGCGATTGCCAATGAGCTGGGCATTTCCGAGTTTACTGTGCGCCGGCGGCTGAAACGGCTTTTAGACGGCAACATCATCAAAATCGTGGCGGTTGCCGATCCCATCAATTTAGGTTTTGAAATCGCCGGCAACCTGAAAATTAAAATCGATCTCAAAAAAACCGCTGAAGTTCTGGAACATCTGAAAAAAATTGACGCCTTGATCTGGGTGGCATTGACGACCGGCGGAACGGATATTGATGTCGATTTTGTGACCCGCTCGCTAAAAGAATTTCAGGAACTGGTATTTGAAAAAATCAGCAAAATAGACGGGGTGCAGTCGACCGAAGCATCCTTGATGGTGGATCTGGTGAAAGACAAGTATGACTGGGGCACGGCCTGGGACTAGGTTTTGAGGCCTCTTTATCCGATATCAAATGACCATGAATTTAAGCCCAGAATTTAAGGAAATCCCATACTGGCTGGACCCGCCGCCGCTGACTAAATCTTTTTCCAGAAATCCCTTACCGGCCAAAACCGATGTTCTGGTCATCGGCAGCGGTTACACCGGGACCACCGCTGCAATTCGGTTAAAGCAGGCCGGAGTCGGTGTTTCCCTGATTGATATGGCAAAGCTGGGAACGGCCGCCAGTGCCAGAAACGGCGGCATGACCCTGACCGGTTTGAGCGAGGGGCTGACAAAGATTGAAAATAAACTGGGAAAAGAAAAAATTAAGCGGTTGTTTGCGGAATCCCTTGAATCCGTCAATACGGTTGAACGCCTGGTGGCCGAGGGGAACATTGATTGCGATTTCAAGCGCTATGGTCACCTGGAGGCAGCCTTCAAACCGGCCCATTTCGAGGTTCTGAAACGCGACCGGGAGCGCCTGCACAATCAATTCAACCATGAAACCCATATCATTCCCGCCTCAGAGTTAAAGTCCGAAATCGACTCTTCTCTTTACCACGGCGCGCTGCTTGACCCCATCAGCGCCGGAATTCATCCGGCCAAATATATCGCGGGATTGATCTGCATGGCGCAAAATCTTGGCGTCGATCTGTGCGAGTCGGTTACTGCAGAAGCAATCGAACAGCGGGGCACTGGTTTTTTGATTCGAACCGATCGGGGACCCATATCAGCGGCTGAAGTCATCGTCGCCACCAACGGATACACCGGGCCCCTGACACCGTGGCTCAGAAGGCGCCTGGTAGCAACGCAAAGCCTGATAATTGCAACCGAAGCGCTTCCGGCGGATTTTGCCCGATCGCTGATTCCCGGGGGGCGTATGATTTATGACACCAAGATATTTCTTTTTTACTTCCGGCTTTCGCCGGACGGCAAACGCCTTCTTTTTGGCGGTCGACCCAGATCCCCGCACAAATCGCTGGGGCAAAATGCAGTCTATATGTTTCGTGACATGCTCACGGTATTCCCCCAGCTCAAAGATGTTGAAATTGAGCATGCCTGGACCGGAAAACTCGGCTTTACCATGGAGCGGTCGCCGCATATCGGAAAACATGACGGTCTTTACTATGCCCTGGGTTATTGCGGCCACGGCGTAGCCCTGGCTACCTATTTTGGTGAGAAATTGGCCGAAATGGTACTGGGAAAGGATCCCCATACGGCATTTGCCGATTTGCCCTTCAAGGCTATTCCCTTCTATCGGGGAACCCCCTGGTTCCGGCCGGTGATTTATGCCTGCTATAGCGTATTGGATCGAATAGCCTGATTGATTTTTCTCTTTTGGGGTTGAATGATAAGCAGATTGCCGTCATAGCTTAATATACCCAGCATGATGGCACAGACCAGACGGTAGATGTTGACGGAGTAATATCGACTGGATGCAATCGGGTTTTTTTTGAGCGGATCGGCAACCGACACGCTTCGATCTTCTTTTTTATAACCGGTGAGGACTACAAAATGGCCGGTCGATTCGCCGCGTATGTCATCATAAACAAGGTCACTGCCGGTTAAACATTCCCGGGCATCACCATAAAGATAAGTTGCACTCAAACCCGTTAGAATCGGGATGGACCTTTTAAGATACCGTCGAATCAGGGGGGCCGTCAAAATTTCAAACTTCAGATTGCCGCCGAGCTCCAGGTACTCAAGATAGGCATCGGTCACCAGCTTGAACCCAGGGATATCTTTTTTAAAGATTAGCTGCCGCCTGAGCTTGGCAGCAATTTCCTCGGGAGGCAGCGTCGACCATGTCGGATCGAAGATTTGCAGGTTGTAGGGAAAAATTGTCGTATTATAGCCTCGCCCCAGGGCGTGACAGGCCAAAAAAACTTCAAGGGTTCCGCCCTCTTCCATCATGGAAACTTCAGATATAATCTCCTGCAATGAAATCGAGTCGTTGTAATAATTATAAACGGCCTGCAGACACGTCGGACCACAGCTCTCATTGTCCGGTTGCCTGTTTATATCAAAGTCGAGTTTTGCGTACATGATCGGGTTTCATCTCATCTATGGGAGCAGCCGGCGGTTACCTGAACGTTAGCGCAACAACCATCGCGTCATGTCAATCGCGGTAACTTGACCGCCAACTTCTCCAAGGGTTATTCGGGTGCAAAATTCAGTTAGTATACCGGACGAAATATTAACAGATAAAGGCCTCATGGTAAAGGATTTAAATCTGTTGCGGTGGGGCTAAATCGTATGCACGGCGGGCAATGGTTTAATAAAATGTTGTCTTAAGCTGTAGGTGTAGGCACCCTGGGTGGGAATCATCAAAATGTCGCCGGGCTGAATATCCTCACCAAAATACATATAGCCCCAGACATCATGGGGGGTGCACAGTGAACCGAGAATATGGCAGGCTTTTTCATCAACAGATGGACGCGTCAGGTTTAAAATTGGAAAATAATCGGTCTCAAAACGCTCCCAGCCGACCATGTTGGTACCGGCGTCGGTAATGACCAGATCCGGTGCCTTTTTATCAACCACTGAAATCAGCAGATGCATGGCATCGTTGCATATCCAGCGGCCCGGCTCCAGACAGATCCGGCAGGGGATGACGCTAAAAAGATGCTCATGAATTGCGGCACTCAGTTGCTCGGCAAACTCATCCAGTCCGGCAGCCGGCAGCCGGTGATGGGTTTTAGCCGTACCGGGCGGCTGCCCCAGGGCCTCCTTCAGCCTGCCCTCCGGTGTCCCGGCCGGCTGCAGCCATTCGCCCTGGGACGGCCAATAGCCGCCCCCGATATCGATAAACTCAATTTGCCTGCGAAACGACGCCGGCATATCAGCGAGCACCCGGCCAAGGATTCGGATGAACTCAATCTGGGGACCCGGCGAAAGGTTCCAACTCAAGTGAAATTGCAGTCCTTGAAGTTGAAGATGCGGACAGCGGCGGGCCTCATCCCAAAAGGCCGACAGGTCCCGGGGGGCAATGCCGAATTTACGCCACAGGCCAGCGGGGTTGACGGTTAGGCGCACGCCGCAGCGCACACGCCGTTTCAGCTGCGCGGCAATGCCTTCCAGCCGGTGCAGCTCACCGAAGCTATCCATCAGAATCACGACCCGATCGGCATGCCTCGCCGCCAATTGCAGTTCTGCTGTTGTTTTGCCGGGACCGCTAAAAACAATATCCCGCGCGCCAATGCTTAATGCCATCTCCAGCTCAAGCCCGCTGGAAACATCCAGTCCGAAATCCGCTTCGAGCAATATCCGGGCCACATCGGGATGGTTGTTGCTTTTGACCGCATAATAGAAGCCAACCGATGGTAAAACTTTCAGGAAAGCCTGTTGCAGCTGACGGGCTCTGGCCGTTAAAACCGATGACTCCTGCAGGTACAGCGGCGCCGGGTGCCGGTCCAGAACTTTCAGATAGCGTTCCCGCCGGTTAAAATAATATTCAACAAACGCGCGCAGCTCGCCGGCTGGTAACACGGGCGTGGTCCGGCATAGCACCGCTTCCAGTTTTTGCCGCAAATCAGGTGGCATCTCTGTCATCAACTGTTATTCAACCTCCACGATAATCTTTTCAAGAAGCGCCCGGCATTGAGCCTCCGGCGCTGTATCCGCAGCGAGATCAAAGATGATATGCCCCAGCAGCCACGAATCGTAGTCATCCGGCGGCATTTTAATCGGGTGACCCGGTTGACGGGTCAGGTGAATCTCGCGCACCCGACGATCATGCTGCAATAGGCGGGTATCGACTTTTTTCAAATTTCCGCTGTGTGTCGCATGCAACCGCAATCCTATGCAGGGATTCGGATCGGTTGGCTTCTCAAGCCGCCAGGGCCGCTGCTGACAGAAATCAAGATACAGCGTGATCGGATCCAGATTCCAGCACCCGCGCAGCATCGCGGGCAGACAGTCGCCTCCGGGCCGCGGCGACAATTCCAGCATAACGATCCGGTTTTGGCATACCATAAAGTCCAGCATACAGATTGCCCGGTTTATACCCAGCGCCAGGGCACTTTGATATAGCGTGGCTTTAAAGTCATGCTCCTTAATTGCTTCGGGCAAAGACCCGGGCAACAGATAACCTAATGCCGTACCGAAAGGTCCCCGGGAGGACAGGATCTTGCGGGTCAGTCGGATAACTTCCACCCGGCCGTTTTCAACGACAAAATCACAGCTGTATTCTTCGCCCGTGACAAATTCTTCCGCCAGGACCACCGGCTCCGCTGTCGAAAAAGACCGGTAAAGGCGATGATGACGGCGCTGCTGCAAGCCGTCTATGATCATGGCATAGTTATGTCGGCAGTCATGCGCGCTGTCGCAGCCAAAGATCAGTTCACTGCCGCTGCCGCCGGGCGGCTTGAGGACACAGGGAGCGCCCAGTTCCTGGAAAAAACGGACGGCTTCGGCAGCCGACCGGACTTGGCGAACCCGCGCGGTGGCAAGATGGTGATGGGCCCACAGTGTTTTGGTCAGGTACTTATCGCGACAGTTGCGAACGGCCTGCACGCTGGGATAGGGCAATGATAAGTCCCGGGCCAGTACGGCCGCCAGTTCCATTGATTCGCAGTCGTAGCACGCCACGCCGTCCAACTGTAAGTTTTCCTGCCGCAGGTGGCGCTGCAGAGCCTGCCGCACCGCACGATAGTCGGACAGATCACATAGAACCTCTTGAGCAGGCGGAGGGCTTGGCTCAACCGCCGACCGACGCAGCCCGGGATCGGTCAGAAACAGGGCCCGCTCGGGACAGCTGCGCCGGATCCAGTCGATATAGTCCGGCGTTGTGCCGACCACCAAAACCTGGGTCTTAATAGGCACGGGCCTCATTTCTGCTGAAAGCAACATCCTGCCAGCTTTCTGGAGTTTGCAGCTTCATTATTTCGTAAAGCGGCCGGGGCGTTAAGTGAAATCTATTTTTCCAGTTAAATTCACCACACAAAAAATCGACTTCCATCAACTGCTGCTGGCAGGCCCATTCAATATGGTGAAAATTGATTAGCTTGGCAACTCCGGGAAAATCGGCATCGGTGCCGCCGGCCAGAACCGTATAGGTCGAACCCCAGACGGCGCCGATGTCCACGGCTGCAACCCTGCCGCCGATGAGCACGGTGGTCACCCGCAGCATTCGGTTGGCATGCAGCCAGGCGGCAAGCTTTTCAAACGAATTAAAAAAGCGCGGATCGCTGAAGTAGGACTGCTCTTTGAAATTTTCCAGGTTCATGCGAAATAACTGTTCCACATCGGCCAGGCAATCGTACCGGTAAGATACGCCGCCGGCCGTCAGGCGGTTCAGCTCGCAGCGGATTTTTTTTCGTGATTTACCCGAAAAACTTTGCAGGTAATTCTGAAAGGATCCCTCATACTGCTGCGGGAAAAAGAGGTAGCCGATCTCATCGACGACTGCCAGGGGATCCTCCACTAAATAGGACGGCCAGGTCAGATAGCGAATCCTGGCGGTCGCCGGAATATGATTTAACAGAATACTGCAGATCTCAGGGTCATCGGCAATAATTTTGTTCTGCTCCAGCCACGTTTTGCCGTGCCAGATTTCTCCTGGAAAATGGCCGTAACACTGCTCCTCATCGATCCAGCTCAGCGCCAGCATACCGCGAAATTTCCCATCCTGTCTGGCAACCAGAAAATAGGGACTGTGGTTGAAGTGCGCCTGAAAGCAGGCCCTCACCGGCCAGAGATCGAACAGGCATCTTCGCGGCCAGTGACTCATCCACAGCCGCTTGACTTCATCCAGATCCGTGTGGACATCTACTTTTAGCATGATATCCTCCTTATTGACGTACCGTTACCGTCAGTTTGCTGCGGCTTCCGCCGAAAAAGCTTTGTGAAAATCCTCTGACAATCTCAGGGTCATAGGCCTTACAGCTAAAAACATCCAAATAGGTCGTGTTGGATAGATTGGCAAAATGGGCTGAGATCAGAGATGTTTCGATAAGCTGGACCATGGAGTACCCGGCCACGCGTTCATCTTCACCAAAATGCACGACCTGGGTTTCGCCGAAACGTTTCATCTCGATCAGTTCGCACAGTTCAAACACGAAGTGGCGAATCGCGTCGGCACTGCGGATCTTTTCAGGGTCGCAGTCGTAGATATCGATCGATGAGGCAATTCCCCAAAAATTAGGTTCAAGGGCGGTATTTAAAATTGGTGCGTCAGTGGGCATCGTTGTTGCCGCTGCCTGTTGATAAAGGTGCATGTTTAGCTCCGATTTTTTTATAGGTTTTCAGTTGACCCCTTTTTTTGTGAAAAGAGGGATAAAGGGCCCATTTGCATTATTGCAAACCCCATATAACGCCATGCGGCCCGTTGGATTCCGGTCCAAGCGTTTAATTAATTATCTGTGTTCTGATGAACTCCGGGGCCCATCATCCGGCCAGTTCTCGTCTTTATGCGTTTTTTTGCGGTGGAAACGTTTGCCGGAACGTTTTTGCCGGTAATCATTTTGGCTCTCTTCCTGCTCTAATCGCCGGCGTCGTTTACCGCCGCGGTGCTCAGATCTACCGCTTTCGTCATCATCATAATCCGACCAACCCATATGTTACCTGCCTCTCAACAATAAATTATTCCGAAAAATTATCGATCGCTGCTTTGATGCAGTATTTGTGCCATGACTGCCAAAATTTCATAACTGATATATATCATTTAACTTTTCATTTTATTTGAAATCTGTTTCAGTCAAACACATCAAGAAAACGGAAAACAATTACTGATTCATATTGAAACTTGCAAAAAAATACCATAAAATGATCTTAAACCGACTGTCGGACTCCAGCGGACAGTTCAGCTTCGTCGGCTTGACATTTTATCTAAAATATATTTCATGCCACGATTCTGTTTTTGTCAATATTATGGAGTAATAAAAATAGGTTATCGCGTCTCCGGGTGATTGAGTTATTGCGCTGAAATCGAATTACCCAGAAATATTCGGGACCGAGCTAAAAACCGGTAAATAATTACCGATAAAGGAACTTGCGATGTTAATACGTATGGCTTTAGCTGTTAGGGACAAAAGTTTGCAAAGACATCTGGCAGATAAACTTTCATCTTCCGACGTCAGGGTGGAATCATTCGGAGATCTGCGCGCTGCCTGGCAAAATGTGGTTCGCAGCGGATGCGATGTCATTGTGATCAGTGAAGATCTCATCCTGCATCCGGCTGACAACGGCATCGCAATTCTGAATGAATTGCCCGAAAACCCAACGACCGTAGTTATCCACGGCAGCGATTCAGCAGAAGAAAACGCCCAGTTGGCTGCCGCCGGCGCCGATGTGGTTCTTTATGCAGGAGTTTCGAAAAAAAGCATGGTCGAAGCCATCGAAGCCACCCTGGAATCCCGGCGCCAGTTCATCCTGCGCAAACGCTTTGATCGCAGGGGCCTGACCGACCCCAAGATCGTCGATTTCGAATCCGAAAGCCAGGCCATGCAAATCTTCATGGAGGAAGTTCTTCAGGTAATTCCGAGCGATTCACCCATCTTGCTGATGGGAGAAACCGGTGTCGGTAAAGAGCATCTGGCCAAAGCCATTCACGCTGAAAGTCCACGAACCGGCGGCCCCTTTATCTCGGTCAATATGGCGGCCATGCCCGATCAGCTGCTCGAAAGCGAGCTGTTTGGCCACGAACAGGGCGCTTTTACCGGTGCCATTCGATACCGGCGCGGCGCATTTGAACTGGCTCACCTGGGAACCATCTTTTTAGATGAAATCGGCGAGATGCCCCTGCACCTTCAGACCAAGTTGTTAGGCGTCCTGCAGGACTATGAAGTCAAGCCCGTCGGAGGAGAAAACACCATCGAGCTGGATGTGCGGGTCATTGCAGCGACCAACAAAGATCTCGAAAAAGAAATCGCCCAGGGAAATTTTCGCCAGGATCTCTACTATCGCCTGAGCGTGCTGATGCTCACAATCCCCCCTCTAAGAGAGCGCAAAGAAGATATTCCCGGGCTGGTCAGACGCTTTATGGCCTATTTCCGGTATAAAATCGGTCGGGAAATCAACGGCTTTTCCGACCAGGCCCTTCAATCGCTCTGTAATTATGCCTGGCCGGGAAACATACGGGAACTGATGAATGTCATTGAACGGGCCATCTTGCTGTCCAAAACCGATACGATCGGCATCGACGTATTACCCAATGTTTTCAACGGTGACAATCCGGGTCAAGAACCCCGGTTTTTCGGCATGAAATCCGACGCTGCCCAATGGTTGAACAAAACGTTGCCGGAAGTGCAAAAAGAAATTTTGGCACAGGTTGAACGATTATATCTTGAAATGGCCTTGAAAAAGACCCGGGGCAGGGTCGACCAGACGGCGCAGATCGCCGGCATTCACCCTAGAGGACTATACAACAAAATGAAGCAACTCGGCCTGCGCAAGCAGGATTTTAAAAATTGACGACAATTGTATTGAAGATCGGGATATGTCTACAATATTGCCCGCAACACGGCGCCGGATTCGGTGCTGTCCTCGCCGGGGTATTCTTGTCCTGAGTATATTGTGAATTACGGTTCAATATGCTTAAGTTTTACCGTTACCAGCCGATAACACAATAAAAATCTATATTTTCACCATGCGAATATGAAATTAGGTATTTTGCGACATAAATGGGGGGCCGGAGGAACCATGAAAAAACAGATCGTATCGTTTATCGATGAGCTGAAATCAAATAAAAAATTACCGACTTTCGATGAAGCTTCCACCAAACAGGCCGTTGTTTTACGATTATTGTCCTTTTTAGGTTGGGACATTTTTAATGTGGAAGAGGTTTATCCCGATTTTTCCACCAATTCATCGGTTGTATCCTATGCCCTGCGAATCAGGAATTCAAACAAGGTTTTTATCGAAGTCAAACGGATTCAAAAACAATTGGAAAGCTACCAGAGGGACCTGGTCAACCTGGCTTCACGCGATGGCGTCAATCTGGCGATATTGACCAACGGCGTCACCTGGTGGTTCTATCTGGTTTCCGCCACCGGCAGTTGGAAGCAAAAATGGTTTCACTCAATTGATTTACTCAAACAAAAGCCGGACATATTTGTACCCAACCTGATTGATTTACTGGCCAAAGACAAACTCGCCAAGGGCCAGTCCCTCAGGGCTGCGAAAACCCTCTTCCAGAAAAAAAGACAAAAGCTGGCCATTGATTTTCTACCCGAAGCCTGGAATCAAATCCTCACGCAACCCAACAAAATATTTGTCGAATTATTAAGTGAGCAAACTGAAAAGCTGTGCCGCTATAAACTCGACTCCAAAACCGTTGAAACGTTTTTGAAAAAACAAGAGGAAAAATGGTTGATAACGAACAAGGCCAGTGCGGTTGCCGCTCCCCCCGCGTCTGCCATGGA
>Ga0210064_1000123_pt1 | contig 36328 bp, 49 predicted proteins | sample Muzzi_CordC_D2_FD_185531 | JGI IMG/M metagenome (GOLD analysis project Ga0210064, IMG submission 185531) | Wetland microbial communities from San Francisco Bay, California, USA, that impact long-term carbon sequestration - Muzzi_CordC_D2 (SPAdes) | ecosystem: Environmental > Aquatic > Marine >... | reverse complement strand
CTGCTCGTCCGCCGGGTATCCGCTCATGTCTCCGCCGGCTATCTTGGTCGCCAGCCCTGCGCTGGTCAGGGCGCTGCCCTCGTCGGTGATCTGCGCGATCTCGTCGCCGAATTGATCAATGAGTTGTTGCTCGGTGCTGTACATCGGCGTCTCCTATCCGTGGCCTTGTTGCTTTAGCCACGCCTTGGCTGCAAAAAGAAGGGCCGCCCCGAGGATCCCGAATGCGCCCATGATGCTGGCCGTCGCCAGCTTGTTCCGTATTTCCGTCCAAAACATCACGCGCAGCTCCCGCTCTTCTATCAAGCGGTCCAGCAGGTCGTGGTGCCTGGTGTGCTTGTGGTCCGGGATCGCGTCAAGTCGCTGCGTCACTTTCCCCAGCTCGCCTACCACGGTCTGCTGGCAATGATTGAACTCTTCGACTAGCTTGCTTTGGCGGTCGATCGCTTTGAAAATCTCGGCTTCCAAAAGCTCCACCCGTTGCTGGGAGACGCAGCCCGGCGCATTTTCGTCGCAGCCGCGTAGCTCTCTGTTGATCCGGGCATCGCGATCGATTCCCGGTGCATCCGTCATGCTCCTGCTCCTGCGATGGCGTTATAAAGCTGAACCAGCGCTATCACAATTATAGCTATGTACCCCGCGACGCCCGTGAAAACCAAGGCCGCCAGTGCCCACGCGTTCATCTCTAGCACCTTGCATCCGTTCTTCCTGCAATCGCCCATGTTCTACCGCTCCCGCCTTTGTTGTCATTGGCCCTTGCCGATCTCCCAGCTTCGGGCATCCTCGCCAATGGACCAGCTCCTGGCTTCTTCGCCGATCCCCCAGCTCCGGGCCTCCTGCCCAATTATCCACGTCCTTCCCGGGGTCTTTGTGACTCCTGGCTCGAAATTGTAGCCGCCCTCGATGGTGGCTGGCTGCGTTGCTATTGTCAGGTTTCCGGCGCCCGCTGTCACGCGGTGCGTCAGTTGAATGACGGCATTCTGCGCTGCCACCTGGATGGCCCCGCTCCCGGCCGTTACGACCTTCTGGGCGCCGATGCTCGCCGGCTGTGCGGCGATGGTCAGGGCTGCGCTGCCGGCCGTTACCGTGTGCGTCTTGGTCAGTGTTGCCGGCTGTGCGGCTACTGTCAGCGCGCCTGCGCCCGCGTTGACTGTCTTGCCCGTGGATATGGTCGCCGGCTGTGCCGCGATCGTCAGGGCGCCCGCTCCTGCGGCCACCGTGCGGGTTTTCGTTATCGTCGCTGCTTGTCCTGCGACGGTAATGGCCCCGGATCCCGCGTTGATGGTCTTGGTCGGCGTTGTCTCGATCGTCGCGTTGTGTGCCGCGATGGAGATCGCTCCGCTGCCGGCCGCCACTTCGTGCGTCTTCGTGACCGTTGCGCCCTGGGCCGCGATCGCAATAGCGCCCGCACCTGCGGTGATGCTGTGCGTCTTCGTTACTGTCGCTGGCTGTGCTGCGAGGGTAATAGCCCCGCTTCCAGCGGCTACCGTGTGGACGCCGGTTTTCTCGATCGTCGCGTTCTGCGCTGCAATGGTTAGCGCACCTGCCCCGGCCGCCACGCTGTGCGTCTTGGTCAGGCTGGCATTCTGGGCCGCGATCACCTGGGCGCCGCTGCCCGCCAGGATTGTGTATGCCTTTGAAACTACTGCATTTTGTGCCGAGAGATCAAGCGCGCCGCTGCCGGCTTGGACGGTCTTGGTCTTGGAGATCGTGGCGTTCTGGCTGGCGATCGTGATCGCGCCCGCGCCTGCCTGAATAACGTACCCTTTCGAGAGGTTGGCGTTGTTGGCAGCGATCGCAATGGCGCCGCTGGTTGCCGTGATCGTCCTGGTCTTCGTTAGCGTTGCTGCTTGTGCTGCGACGGTCAGCGCGCCGCTCGTTGCCGTGACGGTATGCTGCTTCGTGATTGCCGCGTTCTGGGCCGCTATGGAAAGCGCGCCGCTGCCTGCGGTCACCTCCTTGGTGGCGTTCTTCGAGACGGTTGCGTTCTGGGCCGCGATCGACAGCGCCCCGCTGCCGGCCGTTACTGTCTTCGTGGAGGACAGGGTCGCGTTCTGCGCGGCAATGGTCAGGGCGGCGCTTGTGGCCGTCACGGTGTGCGCTTTCGAGACCGTTGCTGACTGGGCCGCGATGGTGGCGCCCGGCACCCCGGCTGCGTTCTCTCCAGCCTCGAAGTCGTCCAGACTCAGGCTGGCGCCCGGGTTGCCGTAGCCGGAAAGGCCGACCTTGTTGGTCTTCGCCAGCGGTGATGCGCTGTCGTTGTGGGACAGGATCGGGCTTCCGAAGCCGGCGCCGGTGTCCTGGTACGCCTCGATGATGCCGTCCGCCCGGCAAACCAGCCGCAGCTTGTCGCCCACGCTCGGCAGGCTTGATGTGTCTTCCTGCCATGTGACGACGTTGTTGTCGATGCGTTGCAGCCGGATGTACTGGCTGTAGAAGTTAGCGGTGTCGGCTACCAGCCGGTAGCAGGTCATGGCGCCCGTCTGCACCCTGGCAATCACGCCGAGGCCGAAATTCGATCCGCCGTTCACGAATTGCGTCAGCGTAAATTGCGCGTATTCGTCCTGGGCCACCACGTCTGTTGGGTGGTACGCATAGGAGGCCGTGCGGTTCCCGCCTGTCTGCCCGACCAGCCCGGTTGACGATCCAGTGCAGTAGGTGTATCCCCTGGTGCTGATGTTCGCGCCGGCTGTCAGCCCGGTGAAGTCGTCGGTTATCGATGCGCTCGGCGCCTGCCCGTGCGCTACGACCTCCTTGATTTTCCCAATGGTCGCGTTCTGTGCTGCTATCAGCAGCGCAGCCGTGGTGGCCGCGATGATGGTGCCCTTGATGATGCTTGCTGCCTGGGCCGCGATGCTCACGGCCGCGCTTCCTGCGGTGACGGTCTTCGTCTTCGTGATGGTCGCGTTCTGCGCCGCGACGGTGATCGCCCCGGATCCTGCGGTGACGGTGTGCGCTGGCTCTTCGCCGTAGGCCAGCCAGTAGACCGATCCCACTTCGCCGGTGGTCCGGTTGCCCGGGCTGCCGCCGGTCTTGGTGAAGGTAATCAGGACCTCGACGTTCGATCCGTCTCCGGCCGCCAGCTCGTTGCTGTTCCATGCTCCCTGGATCAGTGTCCCAGTTGTGCTGGTAATCGATCCGCTGCCGATGCCAGACCGAACGAGGCCGCCGTTCTCGTAGAGGTCCATCGACCAGCTGACCGCGCTGGCATTCGCGGTTATCCGCGCCCAGCAGCTAAGGTTTTGGTTGTTGCCGGCTGTGTCTAGTGGTTGATAGGTCGGGGTGGCAAATGAAACGTGGATGACGCTGTCGGCGTTGTTGCTCTGCGCCGTCATCCAGTTGCCGTCGAACGCCGATCCTTCGTCGATATCGGTGATCGAACCGTTCAGGTTGCTCGACGTGACGATCGCGCCGGCGACGATTTCCTCGTAGGCTTGGGCCATGCGCGTGGTTCCCCGCCGGCCCCGAGGATGGCGGGGGGTGGCGGGGGTGGCCTCTTAGCTGCTGCGGGTGACCGTGAAGGTGCTGCTGCCCCAATTAATGACCAAGTCCACGGCAGTCATGTCGACCGGGCCGCCGAGGTCAACAAAGCAGACCGCGTCGCCGGCCACCGTGTTGTAGACGAGGCCGTAGTACGCGTTCGTCGGGCTGCCAGCCAGCTTCGTCCAGCTGCTGTTCGCCGTGATCTGGAATGTCGCCACGCCGGCCGCTTCTGTCCAGCTCACGGTGAGGGCCTGGCCGCCTGCGGTGTAGTTGCCGCCAGCGGTGCATTCCGTGTAGTCAGCCAGAGTCGGGGTTGTGTCTGCTGCGGTCGGCACGGTGGCGTTCGTCAGCAGCGCGACCTTGTAGGCGTCTGTGTCGAGGTCGTGCGTCCCGTTACCAAGGGTGAGGGTGAATTCCTCGAATGTTAAAACGTCGCCTTCGGCCATTGTCCTGCTCCTATCGTCTGGTCACTATGTGGATGTTGATGGCCCGCTCGGCGGTTCGCCCTGCGGCCGTGATTATCTTGTTTGTTGCCCGGTATCGCTCCTGGGCGCTTCCGCCATCAAGCCAGACCGTTGTGGCCTGGCTGGTGTAGGAATTGCCGGCTACTGTCAGCCCGGCGTCCGCCGTCCATTGGCTGCTGGTGATGGTGTCGCCTACCAGCCAGCCGGCCCAGTCGAGCGAGTAGTCCAGCACTTCTGCTGGTGTCTTGTACCCGTCTCTGTCCGGCAGCCGGTCCATCGCTTACTCGGCGTCCTTGTCCTTGGTGTCCTTCGCCGCGGCCTTCGCGGGTGCCTTTGCCGGCGCCTGCTTTTCCGCTACCACGCCCATGGCGGTTAGCTGCTCGACCGTGGCCTTGTCCATCTTGGCGTCCACGGTGTCGATTTCGTCGTTCTTGGCGTACCTGGTGCCGTTGTGGAGCAGGTTGCTCTTGCAGGTTAACTTCGCCATGTCGTTCCCCTTGTGTCTGAATTTAAGAAAGGGCCAGCGGTGTTACCCGCCGGCCCTGGCGGCTGTCCCGCCCGGTTACGCTACCGCGTTGACCAGAAGGTGGCCGAGGTCGACGGCGCAGATGGTCTCTTTGACCGATTCGCCCACCCGTACCCGGGTGCCGCCGCGCAGGCCGATGTTCTTGTCTTCCCAAGAACCAGCGACCTTGGTGCCCCACTCGGCGGTGAAGCCGAAGGTGGGCATCTCGCCCGTGCCGGCGCGGGGGTTGATGTGCAGCAGGGCTGCATGCTTGCCCCAGAGGCGGGCCATGGTGGTGGTCTGGCCTTCCTTGTTGGTGGCCGCCCATGCTGCGCCAACCAGCACCTGATCCACCTCGAAGAGGTCAGCCAGGAATTGCTTGTTTGCGCGGCCGTAGGCCGTGTCGCGGTTGTTCATGGCGCCCAGCACCTTGGAATGCGTCTGCAGCTGGCGATAAACCGCCTGGCCGATGACGATCGTGTTGGCGCGGATAACCATGGAGTCCAGCGTGTCGAGGATCGTGCCCAGCGGGTCGCTGGTTGCGTCGCTCCACTGGTCGGTGCCCGACAGCGTGGTGGTGTTGCCGGCGTAGTTGGCTGCGGTGAACAGCAGGTTCGCCACGCGGGCTTCACGGTCCAGCATCACCAGATCGGCCAGACGCTCGGTGGCGTTGTTGACCGGGCTGAAGTTGCTTTGTGCCGCGTTCATGATGTCGCTCTGCGGGATCGGATCCTCCAGACCGTGATCCTTCGTGCTGTCGGTCTGTTCGGTGTAGGTGAACTCGATCTCGTTCGGGCGTCCGGTGCGGCCGACATGGGTCGCTGGGATGCGGAAAGTCTCGCCGAGGTCGTACTGCTTCCACTTGTAGCTCTGCAGTCCGACGGGTGCCCGGGGCATAACCGCGTCAGCGATGTATGCCTCGTTCTTGTAGGCGATTGCGATCCCGGTCAAAACGGGATCGATTGGGAAAGGTGCTACATTCATGGTTATGCTCCTGGTCCTGGGTTGCTGTTATCGCCTACTCGCCTTACGGCAGCTTGCTTGGAGAGATGAAAACGCTACCAATGTCGCCAGCGACGCCAGAAACCTCGGCGTATCCGATGACCTGGTTGGTCGTGGCCGCTGCCACAGCCTGGCCGCTGGCGTTGGCCGTAATGGCCGCGCCGCGGGTGATGGCTCCGCCGAATTCGACCTTGGCGATGCCGCTCTTCACGACGTCGACTGGGTCGCCGGCTGCTGCAGCGCCGAGAATGTTGCTGACGCCGATCGAAAGATCGGCCGCGGCGGCTGCCTGGACGACGCCGTAATCTGCAGCGCCGAATTTGATAATGCGGTACGGCAGGATTGCGCCTTCCGCGTCGTAGGTCTTGATCAAGCCGGGGTTAGCTCCAGTTGTCATGGTCCTTTCCTCGTAGTTCGGTTAGTGGTTGGTGCCTTCCGGCGGTTACTTCGTGGCCTTTTTGAGGCTGTGTGCGGCCTCGGCAAAGCTGATATCCCGGCCGGTCTCGTTCTTCACGCGCTTGCGCTCGGCTTCGATCTGGCGGGAAATCTCGACGGGATCAGTGCTCTCGCCTTCTGCCTCGCCATGTTCGGTGGATGAGCGCTCCTGGAAATCGACCAGCTTCGGCTGGGCCTTCAGGTACTCGCGGAAGAAGGCGCTGTCCGTGGTTTTCACGGCTGCGTCGCCTTCCCCAAACTCCAGCTCCTGGCCGGCGTCCATCTTGTTCAGCATGGCGATCAGGCCGGCCTTCTGTGCTGGCAGCACCTTGCCGTCCTTGATCAGTCCTTCCACGAAGTCGGCATTGGCCTGGCCGGCGATCGCCTGCTCGCGGGCGGCTACGGCCTGCTCGCGGGTGGTGGTAGCGGCCTGCTGCTCTTCAAAGCTGGCCTGGTCAGCCGTCAGTGCGGCACGGTCTGCTTCCAGCTGTGCTGCCGCGGCTCTCAGTTCCTCTTCGGTCATGGTGTCTGCTCCTGTCTCGTTGAATGCGGCGACCGGCTGGCTGGCTGGTGCCTCGATTGAATTGCGGGCACCGGCTTCGAGGTCCTGTACCGCGTAGTCGGGCACCACTTGGTCGGCCGTCTCGATCCCTGCGGTCCCGATTAGCCACTCGCGTAAACGCCGCCACAGGCTGGCGTTGGTGCTCTCGTCGTAGGCGGCCATGAACTCGACCACCCCATCCTCGTTCTCGTTAAACTCCGCATCCCGCAGGCCCTTGATGGCCGGCGGCTGCGCGCCCAGAAAGCCGACATGCCGCAGGTAGTAGGTCCCGGGCACCGGGTTGGCCGGGCTTTCCGGCATGTAAAAGCTGGCGCTGATTTTCTTGAAGCGGCCGGCTGCCACCAGCTCGGCAAAGTCGGTATCCACCTGGTGTGGGATCGCTTCCAGCCCGCTGTCCTCGCTGAACTCCAGCCCTTGCACCCAGCCGTATGCCGGCAGGTTGTCCTTCGGGTGGCCTACAACGATCGGGGCTTCGTGGATCGCTGGGTTGTAGGCCAGCGCGGAGGCGCGTATTGCGTCCTCTGTGAAGTCTGCGACGGTGCCGTGCGCGTCGGTGTGACGGCCGGGCTTGAAGATGTTTAGCTTTTTCATGGGCCAGAATCTAGCTGGCCCGGTTGCGCGGTGTCTGGCGGTTTTGGCGGTTTTGGCGGAAAAGGTCGGGAGGCGGTAGCCAGTCCGTGGGCAATTGGACCGGCTGGCTACCTCCTCCCTGCCGGGTGGCGAGGGCTTACCCGGGTTAGAATGCAAACTCTAGGTCGTCGTCGTCTTCGACCTCGTAGTCCTCGGCGCGGAGACCCGGCAGTCCCGGACCAGCTGGCCGCGATTGTTCAGGCTAACGAGGTGGGCCTGCGTCTGGTAGTTCACCATTGCACGCCAGCAATCAAAGTATGCGTTATGGCGCTCGATGTCCTTCACGCTGCCTTTGAAATTGTCATAGTTCATCTGGTAGACCTGCCGGGCCAGCGCCTCGGCCACGGCGTCCCGGTCGATCCGTGCCCGGTAGCGGTAGTCCGCGTCCGGCGTCTCGGTCACGCTGGCCTCCGGGAAGGCGCGCTCTATGTCGCCCTTAATCCTCCCGCGGACCAGCAGCCTGGCCGGGTTCGCCCGGTCTTCGACTATGCTCAGGAATGAATCGCTCAGAAATACCCACATTGTGTGCTCTCCTGTTGTGCCTCAATCCCCGACCACGCCGGCCGGGATGTCTTTGAACTTATCCGGCACGGCTTCCTGGTCCATGGTTGGCCCGGCCTTCTGGCCCTGCTCAACCGCTGCCCGTCTTCGTGCCTGGTTCTCTTGGTACTCGGCTTCTGTCATGCCGAGTCGTGCTAGTGCTTTCGCCCGGACGTCTGGGTCCAGGTCCATTAGGTCGCTCATGTCTGTTCTCCTGGTTGTGTTTTGCCCTCTTTGTTGCCCTTTTGTCATATTTTGCGCCTTTTGTGGGTGTTATGCAACAAGGGTATCGGCTACTCGACCACCTCTTGGAGGTAGATCGTCGTGTGGTGTTTCTCTTCCTTGATCTCGGTCACCATGAATCGCGCCCGGGTCCCGAAGAGCACCTCACCTTCGTGCGGGTTCAGGGAAATTTCCTTGATGTAGACGCCCGTCTCGCTCTGAAACTGCAGGTATACGTTGCCGCTGAATGCCGCGCTCGTTCCCTTGGTGCTGCTCATGTAGCCGACGTCGTGCCAGGTTTCGCCGGTTGCGTGGGCCTGCCTGATCTTCGCCATGAAGTCCGACAGCTCCTTGTTGTGCATCGTCAAGCCGCGGGATGCCTCGCCCTTGTACGGGGTGGCGAGCGCCAAGGCCTCGTTAAGCAGTCGCTCGTAGCCGCGTTCTGCCGGCGATGGCTTGCCAAACCGCAGGCTCTTGTTGAATTTCCGGTAGTGGCTGCTTCCGGTGTACGCCCTGACCGCCTGGGTGTGCTCCGTGCTCCATCGCTTGAATGTATCGCCCAGCTTCTGGTTCGTCTCGTACCAGTTCCCGATGCCCATGTCCTTGAGCACTTTCCGCCTGGCCGGGGCGCTCATCTGGTCCGTTGCGTTGAGCAGAGTGCTGATGTCCACGGTGATTCGGCTTTCGTCTATCTTGGCCTTCCAGGGTGCGAAGCCGTCAAAGGTGCCGCCGTACCACCTGGCCGGCGCTCCCTTCCCCTTCGCTACCGCCAGCTCCAAATCGACCACCCAGGTATCAAAGTATCCCTGGATTTCGTCTACCAGGCCGGCGTCGAGGTATTTCCGGTGGTCTTCTATCAGGGCCTTGAGCTGCGGCCGCAGCGCCTGCACCCTGGTGATGTCCTTCGCGTCCAGGGCGGCGCCTAATTCGTGGCGGTGCGCGATGCCCTTGATGGCATCCAGCGTCTTCTCGTTCAGGCTGTCCAGGTCGGCCTTCAGCTGCATCTTGGCTGCCTCGATCGTTTCCTCGAGGGCGGCCGTGTATTCCGCGGTCACCTGCTTGTATTTCCGTGCGATCGCCTTTTTGCGGTTTATCAGCATCTGGGCCAGGGCGCTGTTCTCGGCCTTGCTTGCCGGCCCGTATTCCTTCACCAGTGCCCGTATTTCGTCGTCCGGTATCGAAATCACGCGCATGGCGCCGGCGTCCAGGTCGGCCTTGCGATAGGCTTTAAATATCGCCGATGCCTGCGGGTTGGTGGCCTTGTCCAGCAGGCTATTCAACTCGGTGACGTCGCGTCCGAATGCGTCCCCCTTCAGCCCGCCTTGCGCCCGGTAGCGAAGCGCGCCGCCGACGTCGATCCGGTATGCCCGGTTGCCGCGCACCAGGAGGTTGTCGTAGTCCATGCCGGCGACGTCCCAGTTGCCCAGCCATGCGTCTGTCACGAAGCCGTCCGCCACGCCCTGTACCTTGCCGGCCTTCAATGCTGCCGGGTTGATGTCCAGGCCGTCCACGAACTTCGAGGCGATGGCCTTCTCGCCGTTGAAGTCGATCAGGTAAAGCTCCGGCGCATCGACGCCTGCCCGGGCGTATAGCTTCGAGGCCAGCAGCTCGTTCCTGGCGATGTCTTCGTCGCCGGGTATCTTGATGTAGAATTTCTCGCCGGTGCTCTGGTCCTGGTAAAGCCCGCCGCGGTTGCTGCCCTTCTGCGGGCCAATCTGGACGAGGTTCTCTTCCTTCGGTATCCCTGCCTTCGCGCTGACCGCCTTTGCCTTCTGTGTCGCTGCCTTTTTCGCTGCCTTCACGGCCGCCGGCTGCTCGATGCCGTAGGCAATCTTGGCCTTCTTTATGGTGCTGTAGGCTTCGTCGATCTGCGTCTGAATCAGGGCGTTGTATTGCATCAGCAGGTCATACGGGTCGTGGTCAAACATCGCCTCGCTGCTGAGGATGTCCTCGATCCAGATGTCGGCCGGGTTGATGCCGTCCAGCTTGCCCTGCATGCCCTCCATGATCTGCAGCACTTCATCGAAGCTGTCCTCCAAAGCATCCGGCGGCGGCAGGTCGATCTGTTTAGCTTTAAGCGCCGCCACCTGGTGCTCCTTGGCGGCGATTGCTTCCAGCTGTTCCTTCGTGGCGGTTGCCGGCGTCTCGACCACCTTGGCTTCCGCGGCCTTGATCGCTGCCGGCGCCTCGACCTTGGCGGCCTGCTTGGCGACGGCGTTGTCTATCTTGTCCAGGAATGCGCCCTGCTCTTCCAGCGTCAGGTTGTCGAACGCCTTTACTTCGCTCGGCGAGGGAATCTTGCCGGCGAGCACCTTTTTCTTGTAGCCGGATAGCTTCGCTGCCTGGCTGGCCTTCGCCTGGGCGGCGGCGGCGTCCTTTTCCACCTGCAGCAGGATTTCCCAGTTCGGCTTCGTGGTGGTTGCCGGGTCCTTCAGCAGGTTCTGCAGGGCCTTGTGCTTCAGGGTCTGGCCCTTCGGGTTGATCTGGATATCTGCCAGCGTCTGGCTGGCCTTCACCTGGGCTTGGGCCTTGGCTTGCGTGAGGATCTCGGTTGCCGGCCATTCCGGGTGCTTCGTCTTAACCGCGGCCAGTTCGTCTGCCAGCATGCCGTACTTTCCGGGGGTGCCTAGGATCTCGCTGATTTCCTTTTTGGCGACCGCGGCGCCGGTCTTGGCCTCGATGTCGGCCAGGATGCTGGCCTGGATTTCCTCGGCCTGGGCGTCAAAGGCGGCCTGGGCTTTCAGGCTCGGCTTCTTGCCCTTGGCGACGGCCTGCTTGTAGTGCGCCAGGGCGGCGCTCTCTTCAATCTTGACGGCCTTCGCGTGGACCAGCCCGAGGCGCTCTGTCGCGTTCAGCTCCTTCCAGCTCGCCGTCTTCTCGGCCTGTTTCAGCGCCGTTCCCAGGTATGGCGGGTTCTTGGCTGCGATTGCGTCCAGCTCGGCCTGGGCGTTGAACAGGGCGGCCTTGGCCTTGGTTTTCTCGATCGACCTTGCCAGCGCCGCGGCACCCTGGGCTTTCGCCACGCCCTTCTGCGCTGCCTTGGCTGCAGCGATGACCTTGGCCTTCTCGGCTTCCGCGGCCGCAGCAGCCAGGCCGGCCATGGCGCTTTCCTGCATGTCTGGCGGCAGGGCGGCCACCTTCTGGGCCAGCGTCTCGGCGAGGTGCTTCTGGTAGCTCATCCCGGGGTTGTAGTCCCAGCCGGGGTCCAGCGCCGCCGGCACCTTACGGGTCTTGCCGGTGATCGGGTTCGTCCACTTGTAGGTGCCCTGGTTCGGCGGCCCGGAATCTGGCCCGGTCTTCCCTGGTACCGCGTCCGGGATCATGTCCTGGGCCAGCTGGATAACGCCGCAGCGGCAATTCCAGCCGTTCGGCGGGTAGTGCGTCCGCCAGAATTCGTGCTCAACCGGCAGGATGAGGTTGTCCAGCGCCGCGTGTTCTGGCCTGGTCCGGTGGTCGTCGACCGCGTCGTACATCAGGTACGGCATCAGCTCCGCGTTGGCGGCTATCTTGTCCCACTGGCCGGCCGCGTAGGCGCTCTGCATGTTGGTGCGGAAGATGGTATTTAGCCGGTGCGGGCTGCCCAGCTGGGCTTTAACGATGGCGCCGCCTGGTGCTACCACTTGCTGCTTGCCCCACCATCCTTTTTTCTGCAGGTACGGGGTGATTTCCTTCTTGAACCACTCCATGGACCGGCCCTCGCTGATGGCCTGGTCGATCAGCGCCCGGGTGTCCTTGAGCATGTCGACGTCCATCATCTTGGCGACGGTGAATGCCCGGGTGTGCTCGTCGTCTAGCATCTCCTGCCAGGCAAACGTGGGCTGTAGGCCCTTCGCCTGGAAGAATGCGACCGCCTGCTCTGGCGTCAGGTTGAACGAAACGGAGGCCGCCTGTCGAAACTCGACGAATGGCGGCCGGTAATACGGGGCGGTGGTCATCTCTGGCCCTTAAACATTCCCATCAGCCGGCTCATGGTGGTTGCCTTCCGAACCTCGCGGACGGCTGCCTCCACGGGTGTCTCTTCCAGCAGCTCGTTCAGCCGCTTGCGGAATGTCAGCAGGTCGCCTGTTTCGTCGGCGTATGCCAGGATTTCATCCAGCCGCGGGCCGATGTATGCCTGGTAGTTGTTGGCGAATGTCCGGGCGGCCTCGACGATCTGCCCCTGGTCGCCGCGCTGGGCCATCTTGTTCAGCAGGATGCCGGCTCCCTCGGCGAATTCTGGCGGTGGCTCGACGCCTGGCTGCAGCAGCCCGGGCATTGGCTCTGGCGCTGCCTTTTTTACCCAGCCGTCGCCGTAGGTTTCCTTGATGTATTGCTCGGTCGGCTCGTAGCCGAGGTTCATGATCTTGCCGTCCCGCTCTGCCATGGCATCCAGGTCCGGGGCGTCTTCCAGCTCGCGCCAGACTCTTGGGGTTGCCGCGCCTGGAAAATTCCACTCTGTCAGCCATCGTATCCAGGTGCTCGATGCGCTCTTGTGGATCATGTCCGCGTCGCCCTTGACCACTTCGTCGCGGACGTCCTTTTGCACCTCGGCCTTGTATTGGCCGCCCACGGCTTCGCTGGTCATCACCTGGGAAAGGACGATTTTGGCGATCGCGGCGTCCATCTTGCTGTACATCGTGTCGTAGTCGGCGCTTCCGCTCCGGGCCGCCTCGACCAGCTCGACCAGCGCGCCCTCTGGCACGATGAAGGCTGAATCCTTCTGGATGCTCCGCAGGGCGTCCAGCAGCTCCCGGCGCTTGTTCGTGTCCCAGCCGCCCGGGTATTGGCCCTTGACGGTGGGCTGACCGAACTTCTCGAGGAAGATCAGCCAGAATTTCATGCCGTTCCGCTTGAAAAAGGCCGGCCAGTAGAGGTAGTGGGCAAGGCCCATGCCGTAGGGGTTGTCGCTGTTGTCGCCGCCGGTGGCAAAGGTCCAGAATTTCCGATCTGGCATCGCTATGCCCTGGGGGGCTGTGGAGGTGAGGAGCAGCAGCTCGCCATTGCTGCCCCACCTGAATCGGCGCTGTTTCCGCACCTTGATGGTGTCCAGCGTGATCTGGGCGCCGTCCCTGGCCCACAGGCATTCCCCGACGGCGAAGCCGTAGAAAACGCCGTAGAGCATCTTGTCTGTTATGTCGTCCCAGTTGACCCGGTCCAGCGTCTCCTTGATGAAGTCGGCGGCCGCCTTGTCCTGGGCGCTGCTACCGCCGGCCTCGACCTGCCACTCCTTGCTGGTGATGGCCATGCGGCGCTGCTGGAAGGTGCTGTGGATCTGGTCGTCCCGCAGCAGCTCCTCGTATAGCTTGTAATCGCCGCCGCCCTTGGTGTTGATGATGCTGTCCTCGGGCGCCAGCTTCCCGGTCAGGTAGCCGCGGGTGATGTCCTTGCCGTCTTGAATTCCGGCCAGCTCTTCGCTTGTGTATTTTGCCGCCATCAGATAAATCCTCCAAAATCGTACCCGAGGCCTGGGACCTCGATGCCTGTTCGCCTACCGACGGATTCTGGCATACCGGCCATCCCGTGTATCCGTATCCACTTCAAAAATTGCGAGACCGAGTCGCCCCGGTCGTCGTTCGGCGCCGAGGGGATCGCCACTAGCTCTGCCTCGAAGTCCTGCACCCACGGCTCGTTGGCCGGCAGCGGGTGGTAAACCTGCCCGCACTCGTAGGCCACACTTTCCGCCGCCAGCCGCATGGTTTTCTCTCCCAGCGGTTCGATCGGCACAACCGGCACCTGGGTGTGGGCGCGCAGGTCCTGTATCAGCGCGGTCCCGTTGCCCTTGTCTTCCACCAGCACGGCGTTCGGGCTGTATTGGTTCGCCAGCCGCACGGCCGCTGCGCGCAGGTCCGGGTAAACCAACCGCTCCCGGTATTCGTGGAGCAGGTATTTCCCCAGCCTGGTGATCGCCCATGTCGTGCAGACGCTCGGGTCGTTCAGCTGGTTCTCCTTGTTGCCGACGTCCCAGCTCTGGATTATCCCCAGTGTTTCGTTCTCTGCCGGCTGGGTGCTGTAGTAGCGAAACCACTCCCGCTTGATGATGTTTCCGGTGCCGGCGATCGGGCGTCCCTGGTAGAGCGCGTAGAAGCTGTCTCCCAGCACCCGCTTGATCCGGGCTAGTGCTTCCTTGTCGTATCGTTCCGGGCATAACGCCTCGCCAATGTCCCGCTGCAGCGGGTCGTCTGTGCCTTCTGCTACTGCCGGCAGGTTAATTTGGCACCACTCATGCGCGTCGCCATAGCGGTTTTGTTTGATTCGGCCAGCTATGTCGTCTTCGTGCCACCTTGTCATGATCAGAATCATGGCCGCGTCGGGTTCGAGGCGGGTGTATAGGTCGTCTGTCCACCAGTCGTGGACCTTCTCGCGGTAAACCTCGCTGTTCGCCTCCTGGCGGTTCTTGATCGGGTCGTCGACGATGATGAGGTCCCCGCCGGTGCCCGTCACGCCGCCACCGACGCCCACAGCGCGGAAGCTGCCGCCGGCTAGGGTCTCCCAGTCGTCCACGGCCTTCCGCTCGCCGCTCAGGGGCACACGCGGGCCGACGATCCGCCTGGTCTTGCGGCTGAACTTGTAGGCAAGGAAGGCTGAATAGGCCCCGACGATGACGCGCAGCCCGGGGTTCATCTCCAGCCGGTATCCGGCGTACCGCACGGTGACCATCTCGCTCTTGCCGTGCCTGGGTGGCACCTGGAGCATCAGCCGCAGAATCGCGCCGATCGTTACCCGCTTGAGGTGTGCCCGGATGGCCACCAAATGGCGCCAGTGCCAGACGAAGGTCGGAGAAATCTCCAGCAGCCACGCCTCGAAGTCCACGGGCGGCATGCTCTTGGCCTCCCGCAGCTGGGCCTCGACGCGCTCAATCCTGCGGAGTAGGTTCTGCCGTTTGCTCGAGTAGCTGCAGCTCGCGCCTGATTTCGGCAAGTTCGCGGAGGGCATTATCGTAGTCCGGGTTTTTGGCCTGGTGCTGGCCGGTCGGGTCGGTCTGCGCCACCTTGTCCGGCTGGTCGAGGCCCATCAGCTTGGCCCGGCGCTCCATGATCCGCAGCACCCGGTCGATCGCCGCATAGTCCGGGTTGCTCGCCACGGCCTTCGGCAGCGCAGCGGCGGCCATCCGGTCCAGCCGCATCTGCTCCATGGCCTTCACGGTGGCCGCGGACTCGGTGGTCTTTGCCTCGATGTCCTTGAGGACCTTCTGGACCATCTTCCATGCGGCCTGCTTGGTGCATCCGAGGTTGTCGGCTATCGTCTGGTAGCTCTGGTTCAAAAGGCGCAAATCGAACGCCTTTTGTCGGCGTTCTGCTGCTGTTAGCTCTCTCGCTGTTGTTCCCATCGTCAACCGCCTATAGCGTCAACCGGCCCGGGGTCGATGTTGTCGAAGTACGCGCCGTCGGGGCCATGGGCCTGGCGGCCGGTGTATTCCTGGTATCGGCGCACGATGACGTCGCAATAAACCGGATCCAGCTCGACCAGCCGCGCCCGGCGTCCGGTCTTGTGTGCTGCGATCAGAGTGCTCCCGCTGCCGCCGAAAACATCCAGCACGGTGTCCAGTTGCCGGCTGCTGTTCTTGAGCATCCTGGTGATCAGGGCTACGGGCTTCATGGTCGGGTGTTCGCTGTTCCGCTTGGGCTTGTTCTCGCGGATGACGGTGCTGCTATCGACGATCGCGGTGAGCAGCTCCAGCAGCTGGTCTTTTTTCAGGTCCTTCATGGCCTCGGCGTGGTCCAGCACGGTGGCCTTGTCAAATTCGCCGTACCAATGGTGCGCTGCTCCCGGGTTCCAGCCGTACAGGATCGGTGCGTGCTGCCACTGGTAGTCCTGGCGCCCGATCGTGAAGCTGTTTTTTACCCAGATAAGGCATTGCCGCAGGCTCCAGCCGGCCTCCAGCGCCGCTGCCCGGAAGTTCAGGCCCTCGCTGTCCGCGTGTGCGATGTAAACCGCGCCGCCCTTCTTGGTGTAATCCCTGGCCGGCCCCAGCGTGTCGATCAGGAATTGCCGGAAGGCTCCGTCTCCCATCTTGTCGTTCTTGATCTTTTTGCCGTCGCTGCCCTCGTAGTCCACGTTGTACGGCGGATCGGTCCAGACCATGTCGGCCAGCTTCCCGTCCATCAGCTCTTCCAGCACGGCCGGGTCGCTGCAATCGCCGCATATCAGCCGGTGGTCGCCGAGGATCCACACTTGCCCGGGCCGCGTCACGGCCTGGTCCGGTACGGGATCCGGGGCGTCGTCGTCTTCCGTCTCGCCTGGCGGCTCTTCGGTCTCTTCCCCGCGCAGGCTCTCGATCAGCTCCAGCAGGGCCTCGCTGTCGGTCCTGAAATCGTCCAGCAGCCGGTCGAGGGTTGCCTGGTCCGTCGTGGCAAGGCCGCCGATCGGGTCCAGCACGGCCAGCACCTTGGCCTCTTCCTCCGGGGTCAGGTCCACGTATGTGACCGGCACGGTCGGCTGCTTGTCCCTGATCGCCAGCTCCACCCGTAGGTGGCCGTCGACCATGAATCCTGTTTGCCGGTTGACGATTACGTTCTGGACGCAGCCCACCTCTTCGAGGATCCCGCGCAGGGCGTCCTGCTGGTGCTTCGGGTGTACGCGCCAGTTGTCTGGGTTCGCCAGTAAGTCTTCCGGCGCCTCTTCCCCGTATCCGACGATCCGGTTCTGCCAGCTCATTGTGTTGCCGCCTTGACTGCCCGGACGAGGTGCATTTTCCAGACCTCGGTCCATGCGTCCTGCTCTGCCGCGATCCGGTGCTGGCCGCCATCGTATTCCTTGATGGCGGCCCGCTCTTCCCAGTGCTCCTGCAGGTCCTCATGGTCTATCTGAATATCGCCCCGGTTAGCCATTCCCAGAATTTCCGAAGCCAGCCTAGACGGCGACCTCGACAGCCATGTTGGTCGGCGGGTTCGGTATTGCTAAAGGGGGCAGGATGACCATGGTGTATGGCGCGCTCAGGTCGCTCTCCCGGCCGCCGGTGTCCACGGTCTGGTAGTGGATCGTGTAGGTGCCGGCTGCCTGGCTGTCGATGTAGATCAGCTCGTCGAACTCGCCGTCATATTCCGGGGTGCTCGCGTCCTCGATCAGGGTGACCACTTGTGGCGCGCTTGCTGCGCCCGGGTTCCCGTCCGGGTCCATGTAGTCGATGTGCCGCAGGTAGTGCGCGATCTCGTCGATCGCCAGCGGGGTGCCGTCTGCTCGGGTTGTCGGTCCCAGCGCACGGATGCGCTTCGTCTGTCCTTCGCCTTGCCTGAATTCAGCCATTGCCTTCGCTCCTGTTGAAAAGCCGGCCCAGCAGGCTTTCGGGAGGGATTCCCATGGCCCTGGCCTTGTCGTTGCTGCGTTGCTTGATCGCCACCCCGAGGACCGCCAGCGCCATCGACCACATGATGGCTGTGCCTGCCGCGTATTCCCCGAGGGCCTTGATGGTTACCGCCGCGTATGTCGGGCTTTCGATCGCCGCGTAGAAGGCGATAGCGGTTGTGCCGCCCATCTGGACCGCCCACGAAATCGCCACGATGTAGCCGAAAAACGGCCGCCAGCGGCCTCGGAAGTTGTCGCCGGCCTGGTATTCCGCTCGCATCGTCTCATTCACCTGGGCGATGTCCTGGGCCTGGGCCTGGGTCTCCGCCTGGGCCTGGGCGGATATCAGCCGCTGGATTTCGATCGCGGCGTTGGCTTCCACCTCCCGCAGCCGTACCGCCGCCTCCGGGTTGGCCTGAATAATCGCGGCCAGCTGGTCCGGGTCTGCCGGGTCTCCGCCGATGGCGCCGGCTATCGCTGCGCCGAGGGTTGCGCCTGCCGGCCCTGCCACGGCCCCGCCCAGAATCGGCAGGCCTGCCTTGGCGATCGCGGCCCCGAGGGCCTTCCAGCGGTCGTTACTCATCCTCGGGCGTCCCGTATGGCTGGACCTTGCCGTCGACGACGTCCTGCGGCACGGGTATCGGCCCGCAGAAGCTCATCCCGGGCTTTACGCGGTCGATGAACGCCCGGTAGCTGTCGAGGTAGAGGATTCCGCATTGGGTGCTGTCCTGGTTCCGTACCCAGTATGGCCCCGGTGCGAAGGTATCCCGGCTCGGCCGCTGCGGGTCCTTCTGCCAGATGAAGGTGTGGATGGCGGTTCCCGGCTTGATGACCGGGGCGCCCTTCTTCGCCGTGACGACCTGGGCCGTCTTGCCGCCTTGCAGCGCGGCCAGCTGGGCTTGTTTCTGCCTGTTCATGGTGTTTCCCCTGGTTGCGCTACCTTGGCGAGGTCTTCCCACGCCTCGTTTAGCTGGTGAATGGCCGCGCCCACGCGGGCCAGTGCTTCCTGGATGGCGATGGTCGGGTCCGGCAGGTCCACCTCGAGCGCGTACTTGGGCTGCATGCCCTTGTCGCGCTTCTTGCGGACCAGTGCCGCCGCCTCCGCCTTGCTGATCCTGCGGTCCTTGTCGAGGTCCAGCCCGGCGTTCAGCCGGTACTGGCGCTCGCTCATCTGCAGGATGTAGCTGTCTGGCTGGCCCACGGCCACCGGCCAAAGGATCGCCATGTACATATCGTCGAGGTCCTTGATGCGCTCCGGCTTCCGGCGCTCGAAGTACCGGCGCACCAGCTTGAGCTGCTCCATCTGGTTCAGCCCGGCGATCTGGTCCGTGGTCAGGCCCTGCTCTACCGCCGCGACTCTGGTCCACTGGATCAGGCCAACCGCGCCGCTGCCGGCTAGGTTGCGGATGTCCGGCCGGAAGGTTTCGGCCGTCTCGAACGCAAAGCAGGTCAGGAGGTCTCCGTCTGCCTCCCTGTACCAGCCGAAATAGTCGCGGATCGCCTGCACCTCCTGAAGGAAGGCCGGCGCCACCGCCTTGCCCCACGGGATAAGTCGCTTCATGTGTTGTCTCTCTCGTAGCTGTGATTTCGCTCCACCCAGTCCAGAAGGGCCTGGTGCGTGACGCGGCGGTGCGTCTGGAGGCGGATGCTTTCGAGGCCGTACTTGTCACATGCCCCGCCTGGCTCCCAAAGGTCGCAAAAACGGCGGAATGATGAATTTGAAATGCAGAGGATTCGCTGGATCTCGCCCGGCTGGTAGATCGCCTGGCGGCGGATGCCGGCGTCGGCCATCATCTGCGTGAGGATCCTCTCGACATCAATCATCGGCTGTTGTGTCTTCCGTGCCGCCTGGGTCATCCAGTGCCCCTAATCCCGCCCATTCTGGTATTTTTGTTGCCTGCTGGCGGCGTATTTGTACCATGATGACGCCTCCACGCACAACCGGCCCCTTCCATCCTTCATCGTGCGTGACCTGGCTGTCGTCTTCCCAGATGCCAGCATGCGTCAGGGCGTCCCACAGGGCCTTCCGGTAGTTGTCGAGGTCCCGGCGCCGGCGGTCTGGCGGGTATAAAACCATCCCCACGGAAACGTCGCCCTGGATCCTCGGCATCCCCTGGCAAATCGAAACGACGCGGGTCCGGTATTCCCGGCCTACGTCGCTGATCATCATGGCTTCGACCTTTTTCTTGCCTGCCCAGTACCAGCCCTTCCGCCAGTATTGGTTCGTGCTCGGCGCCCAAGGCAGCCGGATGGTTAGAAAACCTCGCGGGTCAGCCTGAATACGTCGAGTATCGTTTGGGCCAGCAGCCCGGTCTCGCTGCCGTATAAGCTCTCCCATTGTCTTTGGCCGGCATGAATGGCGACGCCGTGGCCGCCTGATCGGTGGTGTTCTGGGCATAGTGGGATTACCAGTGCGTGTGGTGCGCGCAGCCCTGCCCCGGCTACGGCTCGGATGTGGTGGACCTCGGCCGGGGTGTTCCCCTGGCCGGTGTTTCTGCAAACGACGCAGCCGATGCTGGCGACCATCGCCATGTATTGGCGCTCCTCCCGGCTGGCTGGCTTCATTGCGGCCGGCTCGGTGCCCTGAAAACGAGCGCGCTCGCTGCCCGTTCCGCCAGCTCCCTGGCCATCCTGGTGATTAACCGGCGCAGCTTCGGCCGCTTCACGCTGGAAATGAACAGCCCGGGGTGGTTCTCGTTGCCGTTCTCTTCGCCCCAGACCATCAGGGTGAAATCTACCCGGTAGCCGATCGTCTCCTGCAGAAACTCATCCAGCACCGGCCCGATCTCGCGGAGGTGCTCGCGCACCCGCTCTCGCTCTTGCTCGTCCATGGTTATGGCCAGTACGGCAGGCTTAACAAAATCAGCCAAAAAATAACCAGCCCGATGCAAATTGCCTTCACTCTTGTCTTGTCCATTCTCGCGTTCTCCCGTTCGTCCCATAATTCGCCCCAATCTAGCGGGCCTCTTTGTCCTCGGCGGTTCATCCGATCGCCTCCGTCTCATGCTCGTCTTGCCCTGCCGGCCGCTTCAGGTATCCCATCTCCCGCATCTTGGTGCGCCATGTCTCGACCGCGCCCTTGCTGGCCTTTGGCCGTGGCAGCGCCTTTGGAAATGGCTTGTGTTCCGGCGGTGCCCGCCTGGTGACCGCCTGGATAAATTCCGGCAGGGTCGGCGGCCACTCGTTCCCGTCCGCGCACCAATTCGCTAGGCCCCGGGCCAGATGCAGATCGGTGAATGTCTGGCATGCCCGGATCCACGTATCCAGCGGTTCCAGCCCGTACTGGCTGGTAAACCGCCGGCCGAATGCCTCCGCCAGCTGCTCCCAGACCACCTCGAGGTTTTCCCGGCTACGGCGCTGGGTCGCACTCTCCCTCGATGATGGTTCCGCGTCCGGCATCGTCCCGACCGCGCCTAGCAAGTCTGCGCTGCCGTACCTCCTCGGCTGCGCTGATTGTTGTTTTCTGTCTCTGGTTGTCATATCCTTGCCCTCGTTGTGTGATCGATGTGCCTCTCGAATAGCCCGCAGCCGCTGCCCCGGTTGCGGGCTTTTCTTTGTCCTTCACCGGAAACAAGCCTACCCAATGGTTCAGGATGCTCTGGTTGATGATCCGCCACGGCTCTTGGCCCTGGCTTTCGTACTCCTTCAGCTTCCGTAATGCCAGCAGCGCTGCTCGTTCTGTCAGCGGCTTTTTGATGTCCTTCCGGTAGTCCACGAACTGCATCCACGTGTCCTCCAGCAGGTCCATTCCTGCGCCTTCTCCCTGTAGGTAGTTTATATATATATACTTGGGCGCCAATTTTGCATGGTTTTTCGATCGAGGTTTCTTTGGTAACTTGCTTGTTTTCTCTGGTATTTCGTCGTCCAAAAGGGTGTCAGATTGGCGTGGTTTTCGTAGTTCGATAAAGGGTGTCAAATTGGCACCCTTTATGGCTGGCTGTTTCATGCGGTAGGTGGCCCGGATCCCGCGCCCGCCGATGTGGGTGCCGGCGCCCTCCAGCCACCCCAGCTGGGTGATTTCGTGGATGCTTCGCTGAACGGTTCGCAGGCCCAGCCCGGTCTTTTTCGCCACGGCCTGGTTGCTTATTCCGATGATCTCGCCGGTGTCGTTCGCCCAATCTGCAAGGCAGAGGGCCACCAGCTTCGTGTTCCCGCCATGGGGGAAATTCTCCCAGACGAGGTGCGTGATTCTTGCCGACATGCCGTCCTCGTTGTTGTGTTTTTCCTCGCTGCCGGCCAATGTCTGCCCGGCCGGCAGCTGGTCAATATTGCCCTATCTGTCGTGCGGTATCAATCCGTGGCGCACTCCTGGCATGTCTCTTGCGTCCGGTATTCCACGCCGGTCCCGCCCAATCGTTCGTGGACGGTCCTGCGCCCGGTGCCGTCGCAGGCCTTGCATACCTCGACGAAAACCGGGCGGCCCTCCCTGATCCGGTAGCCATTGATCTGGCAAAGCGCGCACAGCCCGGTCTTGTTGAAGGTTTCGCCCTGGCATTGCAGGCATGATGTTCCGTCTTGCTCGTCGTCATGCATCGTCTTCGTCCTCCTTCTGCTCGCGTCTGTTGTTGAACTTCATCTCTGCCTCCACTCTGTTTTCCGCGCCGCCCAATTGCCCCAGTCCCGGGCCATGGCAAACGCTATTCCGTTGTATGTCTCTGCTCTGTCCATCCAGCGCCTTGCCGATGGGCCTAGCTTGTTCTGCCCGGTTGGGGTCTGGTTGCCCCAGACTTCCCTGACCTTCCCGTCGCCGTGGCAATTCGGGCAGCCGTATTTCCCCAGCTCCAGCGGAAACTTCACGCCGCAGCTGCAGCCGTATTCGCCGGGTATCTGCAGCACCGGGTAGGTGTTCAGCTTCGGCAGGTCCTTCAGCCAGAAGCAGGTTCGCTTGCTGGCGTCGTGGCCGAACTGGTAGGGCTGGATGCATTGGTCTGCCTTCCGGTAGCGGCTGCTCATGACGCCGACCGGGTTCTCGATGGCGATGTGCGGTATCGGCGCGTTCATCAGCTCCATGAAAAACGCCGCCGCCTCGTCGCGGGCCTTCCGCCTGGCGGCGCCGATCAGGGTGCCCGGCTTGATGCGCTTGGTCTGCTCGTCCTTGTATGCCCACTCCGCGCTGCAGGTCAGGTAGGTGCAGTCCGGGTGCGCGATCATCAGGTCCCAGCCCGCGTCGAGAATTTCGCGGACGTCGCCCTGGTGGTGTTTCCCGGGTGCCTCGGTCGGTAGCAGGTCGCAGCTGGTCGCGTCGTAGCCGGCCTTCGTGAAGGCGTCGCGCACGGTGCCGCTGAATTTGCAGGCTATGAGGACCTTCATGCCTGCGGCCCTAAATCGAACCGGGTAGCGATCAGGAATCCTCCCGGGCCTGCTTGGTGCCCGCTCAGGCTTCCAAACCCAAGCTCGGCCAGCCGGTAAATGGACGGGGTCCACACCCGGTAGTGCAATTTCCGGCGCGCCGGTAGCGCGTCGTATCCCGGCGGCAGCCACTTCCCGCCGGGCTGCCGGATCATGGTCCGGTGGATTTTGGCGATGCTCATCGCCCGTTTCAGGATGTCGTCCTGCTCTACTGCCTCTGTTGGTGTCATCGTGTGCTCTCCTGTTTACCCGAAATCATGCGGGTCCAAATAAAAAAGCCGGCCCTCGTTGGCCTCGTCGTGCTGCCGGCCGTGATGGCCTGCTACCGTGTACGGGTTCTCCGGCTGGTATAGTTCGTGCCGCAGCCATGCTTCTTCCTCTTCCGGTGTCTTTGGGATCTGCTCTACTTCCGACAGGCTGTTCTTCCAGCCGTCGCACCATAGGTGTGCCATCGGTCTGCCCTCCTGTTAGCTTGTGTGGCCCCACGGCCCGCTGACGCCCATCTGGCAATAGCCCGGCTGCAATCCCGGGCCTTTGTAGATGATGTAGGTCACGCGCCAGTAGCTGTGGTTGCCGGTGTATTTGCCGTCCTTCCACTCCCGAAGGTGGAGGACGTCTCCCAGCTGGTATTCCCGGTCGTTTCGCCGGGTCTCCCATGTCTTGATGCCTGCCACCATCGGCCGGTAAAACTCCGGCCAGATTTTCAGGTCGTGGATGTTCCTCGGCTCCATCGCTGCCCTACCTCACCAGCAGGTAGAGCAGGTAGATGTAAATTACCGCGTCCGCGATCGCGAGGATCAGAAGCAGTCCTCCGCGCTCCCAGAAGCTGTCGCTTTCCAGCCGGCTCCGACGCCGCTCGTTCATCTCTTTTATTGTTTTGGTGTTCATCGTGCTGCTCTCCTGCTTCGCTGTTCGCGCTTGATGGCTGCCAGAAGGCGCAGGGCGGCGAACTTGTACCCTGGCTTCCAGTTGTTTTCCGTGATCTCGTATGGCGCCTCTTCCATCAGGCCCTCGTAGCTCCAGCAGAAGCAGCAGCTCACCGCCTCCAGCCAGTCCCTCAGCGCCTTGACTATCTGGCACCCATTTATCGACTTAGAGGGCAACGCAACTATCAAACATAACGAAACTGATAGATATTGATAGATCAACTGATAGAGGCATCTGTGGCAGGTCTTGTACCTGAACCATGTACCTTCTGCGAGGCCGCTGGCGCGCTCGTACCGCTCTCCTGGGTTGATGGTGCAGAAGCATTCCGTGCAGCGGTGTTCGCGCCTGGCGATGGGGCGTTCTGCCTCGAAGCAGTCCAATGCGTCGCCGGTGTCGCAGTAGCAGGCTCCCATCTCAGGATCCCGGGTATTCGGGGTAGTCGTCGTGGTGCCGGCGCAGCACCCGCTGCTCGTAGGCTGCGTCCGCGGCTTCGTCGTGGTAGTCGGCGATCCACCCTTGCGCCCATGCCTCGGCCAGCTCGTAGGCGTCGTCGTGGTATTCGCCCTCGACCGTCTTGTCGGTCATCAGGCAGCGGCTGCGCTTGTTGTAAATCCTGGCCGTCGCTGTCGGCTGTCCGCCGGCGTAGCCGAGGTTGATTTCGTAGTCCAGCTCGTTCTTGGTCATGGTGTGCTCTCCTGTTGTGTTCGACTATATTATCGGCCGTGCCGTCCCTGGCTGTAGTGATCTGCGTCGCATTATTCCTCTTCGCCGATCAGGTATCCTAGCTGCTCGCTCCAATGCGCCAGGTCGCCGACGTCGCCCCAGTTGGCCTTGCCGGCTTCTGCTGCGGCGATGCGCTCGGCTACCTCCGCCTGCAGTTCCATTATCTTGCGGCTGATTTCCGCCGCGTGGTGCCTTACCCTGGCGTTCGCGTCATCCTCCCAGCAGTCTTCTGCCAGTTCCTCGGTTGTGGTGTCGCCGCCTATGTACTCGCCGATGAAGCCGTTGGGGTTCTCGAGGACGTAGACTCGCTGTCCTGCCCAGTTGCGCTTGATCGCCGTGATCCGGCCGCTTTGCTCGATGTCGCACTTGAATCCTACCCAGTCGCCTATGTTCGCCATGTCGTCTTCTCCTGTCCCGTGTGCCTGTTACTTCGCGGCCTTGCGGCCTGCCTCGTATGCTGCCAGCAGGGCTGCTTTTATGCTCCAGACGCCGAGGTCGTGGAAATCCAGCGAGTCGCTGTTCCGCGTCTCCAGCGTCTTTATGTGGAGGTGTTTCTTGGCGATCGCCTCGATCGCTTCCTGCCTTTTCTGTGCTTCCGTCATCGCTGCTCTCCCTGTTATTCCGGGCTTTGTGTTCTGGTGAAGTATTCGGTTGCGCCCTGCGCTACCTCGCGGGCCTGCGCTTCCCCGTGGATGACCATGTCGCGGATGATCCGGCCGTCTTGGTCGATGACCTGCACCCGGTGTCTGTCGTGGTATGCCGGTCCTGTTCTGGTGACTGTCGCTGTGTAGGTGTTCATCGTGTCTCTCCTGTTGTGTGATTTAACTATCGCCCGGTTTCTGTCGGAAGTAAAGCGGTTTTTTGTTGTTTTTGTCGGAACGTGACTTATAGCACACTCGTTGGTCATCTCGTCCTGAAACGCCCAACAAAAAAAGGCCCCGGGGTTCGGGGCCTCTGTTACTACGGTTTCTGTAGTTAGTCGCCGGCGTCGTCCGGCCTTGTGCCTGGCGGCAGCCGGTCGTCCGGTACGTCGATGAATACTCGCTTGCCAAACCGGACCACGGGGTGCGGGATCTGGTTGGCGGCCAGCCATCGCTCGACCGTCCGCTTGCTTGGCCGGCTGTCCGGTTCAAACATCAGGTCGATGTATCGCTGTATCTTGAGCAGCATGGTTCTCTCCTGTTAGTGGGCAAAGGCCCCGGGGTTCCCGGGGCTGTTGTTGTGTGCGCCCGTGCCCTGTTAAAACGGGATGTCGTCATCGAAGTAGGCGGCCCCGCTCTGGCTGTCGCCGTCCCGTGCCGACTGGTAGTCGCTCGCGGACGAGGTGCCGCTCTGGCTTCCGCCCGGCTTGCCTCCCAGCATCTGCAGGTTCGCCACGATGATCTCCGTGGTGTACTTGTCGTTGCCTTCGTTGTCCTGCCACTTCCGCGTCTGCAGCTTTCCTTCGACGTAGACCTGGCTGCCCTTGTGCAGGTACTCGCCGACGATCTCGCCCAGCCGGCGCCATGCGACGCAGCGGTGCCACTCTGTCTTTTCCTGCTGCTCGCCGGTGTTCTTGTCCTTCCAGCTCTCGCTGGTTGCGAGGGTGAAATTCGCCACGGCGTCGCCGCTCGGGGTGTATCGGACCTCGGGGTCTGCGCCGAGGTTGCCTACCAGAATTACCTTGTTTACGCCTCTTGCCATTGTCGCCTCTCCTGTTGGTGTCTTGCGTTGGTTGTGGTGGTAGGTTTTACCGGATGCCTACCGTGGTCTTTTTCACCGCCTTGGCGCCCGGCACGCAGAATGCGTCCTTGAGCACCTCCGCCTGCTTGTTCAGGACCACCATGTTGATGTCCAGCAGGGTGTGCGGCGCCGTGCCGGCGGCTACCGCCCTGATCAGCTCCATCTTGTCGGTGACCTCTGCGCTCCAGCGGTCGGAGGTGTAGGCCCCGCCGCCCTTGGGCCGCTTGGCGACCTTCGGGGTGGTGACGTTCTCGGCCTGCTCCTGCAGGGCCTCGGCGCGTTCAGTCTGGCCCTTCTCGGCTGCCTTCTCGGCCTGCTTTGCCAGCCGCTCGCGCTCTTTGCGCGCCCGCTCCTGCTGTTCGGCCTCGATGCGCCGGCGCTCGTCTTCCACCTTCCGCAGGTAGCCGCAGACGCCGCCCTTGATGATGCGCTCGGCTTCTGCCAAGGCATCCAGCGGCCGCTTGAAAAGGGCCATGATCTGCTTTTTGCTCTCGTCCAGCGGGCGGGTCATCCCGAGGCGCTGTTCGGTCAGCTGCTTCGCCTTGGCCTTGATGTCCTTCAGGTCGACCACGGCCATGTCGTGCTCTTCCTTGGTGGCGATGGTCTTGTAGGCCGCGGACATCGTCAGCAGCGCGCTTGCCTGCTTCACGGTTTCCTGTGCCTCTTCGTTCAGTGCGATTGCTTGCTTCTCGGTCATGTCGTTCCCCTTAGTTGTGTGACTTCCAGTTGTGTATCGTCAGGCAGGCCCGGAACAAATCGAAATCCGCCGGGTCCTGGTACTGCTTCGTGCGGTAGGTGCCATCGTCCTTCAGCTGTACCGCCCATGTCCGCTTGACCTTGTCGGCCCTGCGGTAGTTTCTGGCCTCTTTGTAGGCCATCAGTTGTGGTCCCGTGCTGGGCATAAGCTGTGCCGTCGTCTTGATGTCGATCAGCGCCAGCTCGTCCTTGTAGATGCCCTCGCGGTCGAATTGCCCCGCGTACCACAGCTTCGGGTGCCACACCTGGTGCTCTACGGCCGTGGCCTCGAATCCTGAATCCCGGCGGAACTCCCGCCATGCGATCAGGTAGGGCCATAGCTCGTCTGCCACGGTCGTCTCGTCCAGCGTCCCGGCGTCGTCCAGCTCGGTGGCGATATGGACCGCCGTGCCGCGCTTGGCCGCGTAGTCGAGGACCGCCTTCGGGATCCCGGCGTAGGTGTCCAAAACATTAAGGACACTGGTCACGCCGGGAATCGGCACCTCGTTGACCGTGTAGGTGTGGTCCGCCGGGTGAAATCGCAGCGCCTGTTTCATCCGTGTGCCGCGATCCACGCCAGCGCTTCGTTGACCTTGCTCATCATCAGGCCCTCGACGCCCAGCGGGAAGCTCTTAGCAAACTCCGCGTCGGGTATCTCTTTTGCTGCCAGCTTGGCGGTGATGATGCGCTTCTGTCCGTCCGTTGCCGGGTGGTCCTCCGCAGCGGCCTCCTGAGCGGGCTTCTGCGCCGTTTTCTCGGGCTGGGCCTTGGCCTTGCCTTGGGTAGCATGCTTCTCCTGCGCCTTTGGCTTGGCACGGGGCGCTTCCGGTGCTTCCGGCTCGCTGCGGGCGTTACCTTCGAGGTCGTAGCCGTCTGGCAGGTCCTCGATGTCCTGGGTGAAGCAGTCACTGGCTGCCGTGGTGGTCAGCACCGCGTCGATCATCGCCCGCTTTTTCGCCATCTTCAGGACCGTGTTGGCAAGGTCCGCGGGGTTCGTCCGCACCTGCTTGGTCTTCTGTACCTCGCCCTTCCACTTGCCGTACTTGATCCGGCGGTGCGTCTCTTCGGTGTCCTCGTATTCCTCGTCGCAAATCGCCCGGCGCCACTTGTACTTCTCTTCGCTGGTGCTGGCCTCGCCCACGCCCGCGCCGAGGTTGATGCCGCTGGATGAAATCAGCCGGACCTTGACGAGGTAGCGGTGCTCGTCCTCGGTGCTCAGGTCGGTGATATCCGGCTCGACCGCCATGCGGAAGGTCGCCAGGATTTTCTCGGCGCCGGCCTTGTATAGCGTCGGCTGCTTCGTGCCCGGGATGACGCCGTAGTGGGTCTCCGGCTTCATGACCTCCTTCATGACCTCCTGTATCCGGTTTACCTGCGCCCGGATCTGCTGCGGTGTCTGCCACTCCTGCAGCTGGCCCTGCTGTGTTGTCGTGATTTCCTGTGTCATGGTTATTCTGCCTCCTGTGTGTCTTCCATCTCGGCCAGCGCCTGCTCGATCATGGCCTCGGCCGCCCTTGTTGCCCCGCGCAGCAGTGCGTCCATGTAATGGACCGCCGCTGCTTGGTACTTCAGCCGGTCAGGCAGGTCCCGTCTCAGCATCTCTTTGCCGATGGCGGTGTTGTTCCTGACCACTTGTGCTTTCGCTGTCGCTGCCTCGACCAGATGCTTCCATGCGGATTCGTGGGATTCCCCGTCGCACAGCAGGTCCCAGGCTTCCGGGCTAAATGCTCCGGATGCCGTTTCGTTCCGCAGGTATTCCGCGCTGATGGTTAGCTTCTCGCTTGCTGTCAGGTCGGCTGGTGTCCTGGCGCCTTCCTCGAATGCGTCCCGCAGACGGCGGTTCGCGAGTAGTACGGGTTTTGTCATGTTCTGGCCCTCCCGGGTGTTGTGTGACGGTTGTATGATAGCCGACACGCTGGGTCAGATCAAGCCGTTTATGTCTTTTTGCGACGATTCCCGGGAAGGTTCTCAGTCCGTTCTCTCCCGGGTTTTTTGCCGAGGTCGAAGGTAAAACGGACGGCGACGCCGCCCGCTGGTGGAATAAAAAAGCCCGGCAGGGGAGTTCCGGGCAAGTGCAGCAATGGGTCGCGTTTCATTAAATCTTGCTGATGCTCGCGTTGGCTGCGGCCACGGTAATGGCGCCTGCGCCGGCGGTCACGCTGTGCGTCTTCGTTATGGTGGCGTTGCCGGACGCGATCACCAGTGCTCCGCTGCCGGCGAAGATGTCCGGCTGTTTCAGGATCGTCGCGTTCTGCGCCGCTATCGTTATCTGCGCCGATTGCGCCGCGATGGTGACGTGTCGTTTCACGGTGTGGATGTGCATGGTCTTCGAAGCCACCCCGCCCACCTCGGCATCAAGCTCGAACTTTAGCTCCCGCTTCCGTAGAAATCCGGAGGTGTCCTGGCTTAGTTTCATGTTCGTTATGGTTTCGGTGCCGCTGCTGCCGTATGTGTGTAGGTGCCAGATCGGCATGAAGGCCGATGTAGCCCACGCCTGCCCGGTCGTCACCTGTCCCTTGATCACGCCGTCCACGGCGTAGGCCACGCCCACAAAGCCGTTGACGTTGTAAATGGCCACCTCGATCCACGCGGTGCCGTCAAACTCTCCCGGCACCCGGTCGACCGCTTGTACTAGGTTCTGGCCCGTGATGCTGGTGCCGCTCAGGTATACCGGCTTGTCGATCGTCCGCCTGAAATGGACGGCGATGTACGGTCCCGCGCCCTGGGGTTGCTCGTACTTCCATGCGCCGGTAATGTAGACCGGCAGGCCGTTCTCTACCGGGTTGTTCATGATGTAAAGAATGAAGCCCGAATCAGAGAAGTCGTCGTCGTACCATGTTCCTGCTTGCAGCCGGTTGAATCCAAGCATCACGATTGGCGCAGCCGTGACCGCGATGTTCGGGTGCTCGTAGTTCGATCCGGTTGCCGATCCGCTCCCTGGATCCAGAAACATCGTATCTGTGACTTCGCTCACGTAGCTGCCTTGGTCGCCGTTGGCATGCAGCGTCAGGGTTGTCTCGTTGAAATCCGCCCCGGTCCCGAGAGGAACGCGCAAAAACTCCGGAAATAATGCCAGCTCCGCTACTACCTGGCTGGTTCCTGTCAGCCCGGTGTATTCGTATAGCTGGATGTCATCCAGCAGCGGGTCCTTGAGTCGCAGGTTGTATGTCAGCCCGGCCTCCGGGCCGTAGTCCACGGCTGCGCTATCCTTCGTTATCGTTGCCAGCTCTGTCGTGCGATCGCGGTGCCTCCAGCCGATGGTGATGTCTCCCGTGGATGCCACGAGGCCGAGGTATCGCGTCCCGTTTACCGTAAAGTTGCCCGGCGGATATGGTTTCGCCGCACGGCCTTCCATCGATGCCGTCGTGACTGTCGCGGCCGTTTCGTCCAGCGATCCTGCCGGCGTCTGCGTGACCGCCCGGATCTGCACGACGGCTCCTACCGTGAATGCCCGGTCGATGATGTCCGCGCCCTGGTCGAGGAAGTAAACCAGTCCGTTGCTTCCCATCGGGTAGAATCTGTAGTCGTCCGCTCCGCCGTTCAGCGTCCAGTGATTCTGGTCGACGTATCGGCCGACCGTCTCCCATGTCACGCCGTCGTCAGAAACGTCCAGCGTGAAATCCTTGGGTGATTGATCGTATGCCGTGACGCTGGATCCGGTGCGCGGCTTCAGCCACGTATAATTGACGACGGTCGGGCTTGGGAAAATCCAGCCGATCTGCCCCTTTCCGCCGGTGTCCCGCCGTCCCCATGCGGTACTCTGGTTGCCATCGAACGCCTTACTCGGGTAGTTTAGCTCGTCGTAGCCGTCGTAAAAGGTTGTTCCCCCGAGCGCGTCTGTCAGATTGACCTGGTTTTCGTCCGTGTAGTCCATCTCGCCCACCAGCAGGTAGAAATGCCCGTGGTTCGCCGTGATGTTTACCCGGTAGTGCGTGTGCGCTGCCGGCAGCTTGTGGTCCTGCGGTGTTGTGTCAAGCAGCCCGCGCCATAGCTTCCCCAGCGTGTAGGTCCCGTCTAGGTTGTTCGTGATCGTCTCGAATCCGATTATCTCGTCGTCGAGCATGAACAGGTTTTTCCCCTGGTTTATCTCCGACCACGTCGCGTTCGTCAGCAGCTCCATGCCGGCGATCGCCTGCACGATGATGCTTCCGGTCCCGTCTGCGGCGTCGTGCAGGAGGTCCGCTGTTAGCTTCCCGTTCGCGCCGAAATCGACCACCTGCTGTCCCGTGATGTAGTCTGTTTCCGTTGTCGTCTTGCTTTGTAGCGTGTAGCGCAGCGTGTCCGGCGTCGGCTTCATCGCGATGTACATCGCCTTCGGTGCTTCCGGGTCTGCTTGCTCGCTTGTCAGGTTCGCCCAGTAGAATGATTCGAGCGCCAGCTGGTCCGCGATCGGTGCCGGGGTGTTGATCGGCGGCACCCAGCCGCTTGGTGCTGGCAGCGTGAATGTGGCCGAGGCAACCGCGAATATATCCTGTATCGCGTCTATCTTGATCCGCCCGTCCAGCGCGTCGCCGAGGCCGACGTTGGTCACGCGCATGACGACGTCTTCCACCCCTATTTCGTCGGGCCACTGGAATCTAAACGGCATGCCCGGGTATGCGTTGTGCGCGTCCCGGTCGGTGATGATGGTCAGCTTCGCTGGCGTGTAGCTCAGTGCGCGCAGCTCCCTGGTCGCAAGGTCGGCCGCCAGCTGTGCCGTGCGGACGCCCGGGAAGTCCACGGCGTATGGCTGCACCGATTCCTCCACCTCCCAGACCGCCGCGTTGTGCGCGGTGATGCTGCGGGTCTTGTAGTCGTTGGCTGCGTCTTCGTAGGCGACGCTTACCTCGCTGGTTGCGCCGCTGAAACCGCCGCGGCTAAAGTTTTCCAGCTCCAGCACGTTGCTCGGGTCGAATATCGGCAGGTTGCCGAGGACGTAGTCCGCCCTGGCAAGCCGGATTGTCAGCTTGCCGGTCGCCGGGTCCGTGTAAAGCACCCCGTCCACCTGGTCCAGTATCGTCTTCGCGATGTCGCTGCCCTTGCTCTTCCTGTCCCACAACATCGAGAAGCCGTTTCCTTCGGCGTGGCAGGTTGCGGCGGCCGCCTGGAATGCGGCGGAGTCGATCCGCAGCAGCGGTATTCCGCAGCCAAAAATCCGGCTATTCAGGATCTCGAACAGGCATTCTATCGGGTTCGCGTCGCCGTTTACGTTCTCGTAGCCGCCGCCAAGGTTCGCCGGGAATCTCTCGATCTGGAAACTCGGCGCTTTGATGTACGGGGTTGTGCCGACGTACCCGGTTGCGGCTCCGCCGCCGAGGGTTGCCCCGCTCGGGCCGTAAAATACCACCTGCGTGGCGCCACGGTATGCCGGGCTATTTCCTACGCCGAATTGCGACTCCAGATAAGGGTCGATCGCCTGCCCTGCGTTGCCGTCCTGGATTGCAAAGTATCCCTGGACGCCGCCTTCGCTATCTTCCCCTCCAAAAGCCGCCGGGGCGTTGGCGTAGACCACGCTGTTCATCGCGCTGCCTTCCCAGACCGTCTTCTCTCCGAATTTTATTTTTTTCAGCGCCGTCGCCTGCCCAATGCAAAGGACGAATTGCATTCCCACGCTGTACTTGTATCCGACGGTGACCTTGGTGCTGCTGAATATCCCGCTCTTCACCTTTTCCTTGATGGCGTTGACCGAGTAGTCGCCGTACCAGACGAGGTTCGCCCCGCGCACCTCGTTCCTTCCCCAGCAAACCGGCACCGGCCGTCCCTCCTGGGCGGTCGGGAATTGGAAGTCGCCCAGGCTTGCCGGGCGTACCGTGCTCTTCGGCTTCGGCGCCAGCAGCTCGCCGAGGATCAGCGTTGCAAACCAGATGATCGCGTATGCTTGCCAAACCATTTTCTACCCCTCTAGTCCCTGGTCGAACGGGTTAACCTTCGGGATGAAAAGGTAGCCGCCGTGGTTGTCGCCGTTGCTGAACTTGTCCCGGCATGTTGCAAACGAACGGTCGCAGCCCGCAAATATCCGGATGTTGTCTGTCGGGTCGATCGCCGGCAGCGGTTCCAGCAGGGTGATGGTGCTGCCGGTGTGCGAGGTTATCAGCCGCTGGTATAGGTCGTTCTGCATGATGAAGCCGTTGGTGAAGTAGTCGTCCGCGTAGCCGCCGATTCCCGTGGCCGTTATGTCTGTTCCGCTTGGCGTCAGGTCGCTGCCCGATAGCGTCAGGCTCCAGTCTTCCTTCACCAGCCCGCATTCCGGGGCGTAAAGCATCAGCGGGCATTGCGTCTGGTATGCTCGGCGCAGGCATTGGCGCTCCACCATGGCGCTGATCGGCTCGCATCGCAGCTCTGCCTGGCTCCCGGTCCACGCGGCGTTGACAAGCCGCCCGGTCCAGAAAACCACCTGTTCTGGGGTTCCGCCGTCCGTGATGTGTAGCCGGTAAATCGTCAGCCAGATTGTTCGCCCGGGCACGTTCGCCACGTTCACGCCGGCTACCGGGAAGTCTCGCGGCACCCGCAGGGTAATCGGCGAAACCTGCCCCGAGCTATTGATGTCCGTTGTGCTGCGCTCGATCGGTATCGGGGTGTACGTGTCATCGCCCGTTACCCAGTCTTCGTCTCCGCTGCTGTATAGCAGCCTGGTTGCGCCCCACTCGAATTCGTAAAGCTCCAGCGGCTGTCCTTCAGCGATGCTGGTTTCCTTCGCTATGTAGGTCATTGCGGTACGATCCTTACGGTCGCGGCCACCCTGGCCACGCCTGTTGTCAGGTAGAGCATCTCGATGGTGTCGTGGTCAAGCCGCACCGGGGCCAAGAACGAAATTTGCAGGATGTCTGCCGGCGTGTAGGTCGGCCCCAGCGCGCTGTCTATCGTTAGCGTTTCCGTGCCGTCGTTGTTGTCCTGGGCCGCGATGATGCGGCGGTAATACGTGGCCCCATCTCTGGCCCGGATTGCGAGGTCCTTGCGGGCGCCGTCCAGCCCGACGAGGTTGGTGTATCCCTCGTATCGCACGGTTATGCCCACGCTGACGCCGGTTAGCGTTGTCAGCATCTGGAAATCGTCGCTCCGCTCCATCAGCCAGAAGCGGTTTAGCTTGCCCGCCATCCACGCGAGGTTCTCGCGGAATGCCCACGCTGCCTCCCGGGTGTGAAAATCCCAGAGGTATGTCTTGGTCTTCGCTGGCCTGGTGTCCGGATCCTCCACGCTGCGGAGGCCGATCAGCGGGTCCAGCATGTCCTGGTGCGGCCTGTCCCATGCTTCCTCGTAGCCGTTTACCCGGTTGGTTGGTATCTCGAGCACCGGCATCCCCTGGTATGTTGTGGCCGGGGCCGTCGGTGTGATGCTGGGGTTGTCGTCGATGCTCGCCTGTATCTCTGCCTGCGCCGCCTGGATGTGGATGTGCGCTATCCGCTGCGTCTTGTTCAGCCGGCCTGCGAACATCGGCATGCAGCGGTCGTTCACGGTCCAATCGTCCGCCAGCGGCTGGTCTACGGTCAGGCTGCTGGCTGCGATGCCGGTGATCTCGACCGTCTCCGCCTTCCTTGGGTTCCGGTAAAGCAGGGCCATGCCGCCTACCGCGTAGTCCGCTGTGCTGGTGTCGACGTAGACGGTGTTGGTGCCGGCCGTTGCCGCCGCCGTCATGCGCCTTGCCTGGTGCCAGAATGGAATCCCGTATAGCCGGCTCTGCCATCCCCACAGCAGGGTTTCGAGCAGCCCGCCTTCGCCGTTTATCGGCTGTATCTGGTATCCCAGCAGTTGTCTGGGCTTGTTCCTTCTGCGGATGCGCTGCTCGCTCCCGTCCCGGTGTAGCAGGACGTCTGTCAGCCAGCCTATTTTCTCGCTGACGCCTCTCGCCCAGTTCGGCGGAAATGGCAGCGGAATGATGCGCCGGCCGAAAATCAGCAGCGTCGGGCTTTCGCTCGGGAAGTTGAAGGTAAACAGCCCGTTGACGGTTGGCGCCCCGCTCTGGCTGACGGTCACGTCGTGGATCCGGCTCTCTGTCGGCATGTAGTCTGTCGGTGGTGCCGGCTGGCCGCTTATCGTTATGCCCGTGGTGCCGGTTTCGCCGATGCTGGACAGCGTCTGGCTCGCCAGCCATGCGTTCCAGATTTCAACGTCGCGGGTTATCTCCCTGGTGACGTTGCCGATGTTTATCGTTCTCGGCACGACGTGGATCCGGTAGTAATAATCGTCCATCGGGCTGCGGGCCACTTGGCCGCTCAGGGCCTGCAGCGCGACCTGCGTCTTCGGCTGGTTGTGCGTGGTTACGCCGTCCGGCGCATCTGCCGGAAAGGCCAGCGAGGCCCCGCCCCAAACTGGGAGGGCCATCTCGGAGACATCGGTGCTGACCAGCGTCGGCAGCGGCGCATGGTATCCGTCTTCGATGATGATGTAGCCGTTCAGCGCAGCCATGGCTTATGGCCCGTCGTACCGTATCGCCCAGCCGTGTGTGCCGCTGCTGTCTCTGCTGCCGTCGCTCCCGAAGCCGTCGGGCGCGCTGACCTTTTTCCTGAAAAATGGGAAGACCATCCACTTGTCGCTGCCGATGGTGATGATCTCGCCCGGCTCGAAGTAGGTTACCCGGCAATAGTTCACGTTGTCGATGTGCCCTATCGCGCTGTAATGCCCGTCCGACCTGGGCATGAAAATCGTGTAAGGCAGCAGCACCGCGTGAAGGTCCCAGCTGGTTGGCTGGTTTCCCGAGTAGAACAGCTGGTAGTTCATCTGGCTGAATGTCGGGTATAAGCCGTGCGTCTCTCCCGCTCCCGGCCAGGTGTAGCCGTCTATCTCAGCGTGGACGAAACTGTTTCTCCTGGAGGCGTAGCTCGATCCCCAGTTCGAATAGTTCAAAACGTGCCAGAAAAACGAACCGGAGAGCGCCGTGTATCCGGATGCGCTGCCGTCGTCGACGGTCCAGTTTTCCATTGCGATGTCGTTGACGTAAAGCGCCGCCTTCGCGCCCCAGCTCGCTGCAAAATAATTACCGCCCGTGAATGTCGCGTACTTCGTGTAGTCTCCGAAGGCCAGCCAGTTGTGGTAAATCCCGCCGAATTGAACGATGCAGATGATCTGGTTCGCCGGCACGGTGTGGCTGAAAAGGTGGTATGTGACGCCGTCTGTCCAGTGCGTGGCTCCCAGAAATATCGACGCAGGTTGCGGGCATAGCCCAGTCACCATGTCGTTCGCGTTTGCGCCCTGGATGTTTATCTTGTTGCTCGGGTAGGTGGCGTCTACCCACATCTCAACTGATCCGCCGCCCGCGCTCAGGACGCCGTGCGCCCCGAGGACCGCCGCGCTCTGTGTCCACCCGTTCGAGGCTGCGAAGGCGTTTATTGCTGAAATCAGCCCTGCCGGCGTGGTTACTGTTCCTGTCTGGTAGCTCATGCTTTACTCCAATCTCAGCGCGAAATGGTCCGCGTTGCCTGTCCGGTAGATGTCGTGGACGACGAGGTATGTCTTGCCTCCTGCTGTGATGGTGTCCTCTACCGCCGCGTTGAATCCTGAAACGTAGAACACGCCGTCTAGCTGGCCGAATAGCCCGACGTTCGTCTGGCCCAGAATTATCGGCAGGATCGGGTGCTCGCCGTTTATCTCTCGGTGCGTGTATCCCGCCTTCCACGGCCACGCGAACGGCTGCGCCCAGCTTCCGGATACGTTCCTGAGCACGAAGTTGGTCCTCTCTCCCTTGTATGGCGTTGTCCAGCTGGTGTACGAGTAGTCGTGCTCTGATCCAAGGGTCCCCCAGTTGTCCACGCCGCTCCCGCCGACCACCTCGTTAAACGGGAATTGCCCCGGGGTGTT
>Ga0210064_1000122_pt1 | contig 36351 bp, 26 predicted proteins | sample Muzzi_CordC_D2_FD_185531 | JGI IMG/M metagenome (GOLD analysis project Ga0210064, IMG submission 185531) | Wetland microbial communities from San Francisco Bay, California, USA, that impact long-term carbon sequestration - Muzzi_CordC_D2 (SPAdes) | ecosystem: Environmental > Aquatic > Marine >... | reverse complement strand
TAAAATACATGTTAAAACTGTTTATAATAAAATTTTCAGTATGCTACTATTGTATAAAAAACCTCATTTTTGAGATGTCAACGTATGGCCAAAGGGGCTGCGTGTCAAGAAAATATTAAACACCCAACATATCAAAACAATGCGTCAGAATGAACGCATTTGAATCCCTATTCGTGGAGAACGCTCCGCGACGGCGTACATCTCTTTCCAACCGAATGAAACTTGTGCTTTAGCACCCGTAAGCCCTCGCCGTGCCGAAGTTATTTAGAAACATTTGACGCTAAATTATTCCATTGATTGTTTAAGTGATCATTTCATTCGGTTCGGGCTAACGCGTGCTAAAGCCCTTCAAACAGTCATTCGGTTTTCAAGAGAAACACGCCATCGCTTTGCTGCACCGAAATCGAATGGTTTGCCGTGATGACGCACTGCTTTGGCTTGACAAGTGTCGTTTTGCCATTGTAGTGACTCGAGGAGTTGGGAGCTTTTATTGTAAAGACTTATATATCAGCCTCTGATTCGGAAAGCGGAATGGATAATCTTTTTTGAAAAGCGTGTACTGTTTGAGGGGTTTAGGGATCGTTAGAAAGGACAGACGCATATCAAAATATCTCATGGACAGACATTGTTTATGTTAAGACGATCCCCATGTTTTTATATTGAATTCTGTTCTTTCTTTACGATCCTTTTACCGCGAGTTTGCACGGTTTGAATAAAAGCATTATCCATGGAACGATTTAATAATTAAAAACGCCTCGACTGCTGAGTCACTCAAAATGCTAAAATTAAGGCCGAAAAGGAATTCAAAATGAAACCTTCATTTGCCATCGTTGGTTGTGGAAAAGTCGGAACCGCCCTTGCAATATTTTTAACCCGGGCCGGATACCGGTCCGCCGGATTCGCCAGTAAACGTCTTTCATCTGCCAAGCATGTTGCCGATATGGTTCTTTCCGATCATTTCAGCGATGTTCCATGGGACATCACCCGACATGCGGAAGTCGTGTTTATCACAACACCCGACAGTGACATCGAAGACACGTGTAACAGTATTTCCCGAAATACCGGTTTTGCCGGTAATGCCGTTGTAATGCATTGTAGCGGGGCACTGGCGTCATCTGTGTTATCGGGTGCGAAAACATGCGGTGCATGGATAGGATCCATGCATCCGTTACAGAGTTTTGCTTCGGCCGATCACAAGACCAATCCTTTTCAAGGGATCATTGTTTCTTTAGAAGGTGAAAGCCCGGCAGTTAACATCGCTAAAACAATTGCCGAAGATCTCGGCGGGACGGTGGTGACCCTTTTAACGGAGGCCAAAACCCTCTACCATGCATCGGCAGTGGTGGCCTCAAACTATCTGGTTACGTTGCTTGACCTGGCCATTCGACTCATCGAAGAAGCCGGAATCAAACGGCAAGATGCGTTTAATCTGTTAAAACCCTTGATTGAAGGGACGTTGTCAAATATAGGAAACGTCGGCGTTCAAAAAGCGCTGACCGGTCCCATTGCCAGGGGAGATATCAAAACCGTAGAAAGGCATATCGAGGAAATCGGATTCAAAAGACCGGAACTTCTTGCTCTATATAAAATGCTTGCGTTTTATACCATCGATATTGCAGCGGCAGGAGATTCGGTTTCAGCATCAACCATACAAGCGCTCAAAAAAATAACCACATGAATTTAAGGAGGATCATATGATGAAAAAACCGCTATGGCTTATTACCATATGTGCCCTATTGTTTTATACCGGTTCTGCCATGGCCGTGACTCGGATCAAGCTGGGCGTTGTCACCAAGCCGGGAGCGGCCCAAAACATCGTGGCAGAAAAATTTAAGGAACTTATTGAACCGGCGTCAAATGGTCATATCAGTGTTCAGATCTTCCATTCCCAATCCATCGGCAATGAAACTGAAATCCTGCAACAGATACAGATGAACTCGATACAGATGGGAATCATTACCGGTGGTCCTTTTGATACATTTGATCCGGTTGTAAGGGTGATCAACTATCCATTTTTGTTCAAGGACAATGAACAAGCCGACAAGATTCTGGATGGCCCGTTGGGGGCTAAAATATTGAAGAGCCTGGAGAGGGCGGGATTTAAGGGACTCTGTTTTTCAGAAAACGGTTTCAGGGACCTAACCAACAATAAACATTCCGTGAAAAGTCCCGATGACGTCAAAGGACTCAAAATTCGAGTCATGGCCTCTGCGCTTCACAAAGCCATATGGCAGGCTCTGGGTGCAAATCCCACACCGATGCCATGGCCAATTTATACTGAGTTGGAACAGGGTGTTATCGACGGCCAGGAAAATCCCCTCTGGGTCATGGAAGTCTATAAATTTTATGAAATTCAGAAATACATGACCCTGACCCGCCATGTCTACTCTCCGCATATTGATGTTGCTTCTCTCAAATGGTGGAGGACGTTGGATTCCAACACACAGGATTTGATTCAAAGAACCATCCATGAAGCTGCTGGGTTTCAGAGAAATGACAATCGGTCCAAAAATGCCGCCCGGCTTGCGCTTCTAAAAGAAAAGGGAATGAAGATCGAAGTGCATCCGGATATAGACGCCTTTCGTGCCAAAGTGGCCGGACTCAAAGACATGGATCTTTACAGCGAACCGAGGGTTCAGGCATTACTCATAGAAATGTTGAATGCAACCAGATAGAAAATCAGGTTATAGGTAATGGGTTATCGGTAATAGTAAAAATAGGTTTGCATGTCATCCATTTCCCATGGAACGACCATTTAGAAAAACTCCCCAGCCTCTGAAATACCTTAAATCCTGAAAAGCTTTAGGGGGTTTTGGGCAAGTTCTTTGTTGGCTGCGTTCAGTTTGTTCTCATTGGATATTACCGCCACAGCCATTCGATCAGGGGTGTCGGCGAAATATTTTTCGGCAGTTCTGATGACCTGATCCCGGGTCATTCCAAGGAGCTTTTCCTTAAAGCGTTCGCGCATATCATCCGATAAGGAAACGATTTTTCTGAAAAAAGCCTTTTTTGCGGCAGGTCCGGGCGGATCGGGTTTGTCAATTTCCGAGCAGACCTGGAGGACGGCCTCTTTAATATCCTCATTGCTGAAGTTGCCGGATCTTATGAAATTTCTAGCGCCGTCGTATACTTTCAGGGTGGAAACGATATGCGGGTCCCTGTAAGAACCGAAATAAAAAATCCCATCTTCGGGGCTGTATATGGCAAATCCACCGTATGCCCCTCCTTTTTCACGAATCTCCCGATGCAGATACATGGATCTCAATATTTTGCTGATAACGGATAAGGCCGGTGCATCCTCATGCGCCAGACGAACCGTCTCAAAGGTGCTGGCGACAAATGAGACAGCCGAAGATGTACTCCATCCTTCCCTGGGGATTTCATCAACAGCATCGATGTCTGGCGGAGTAAACCCATCGGTTATGGGCTCTGGTCCTGATTTAAGCGCTTTTTGTATGGATGTGATTGCCGATGAAGCTGAAAGAAGGGCAGGGTTTTCACCGATCAGGGCGATTTTGAGATTATTTTTTACAAAAAGGGTTCTGCCAATTTCATTAAGTTCATGGGAAATGGATTTAAGATAGTTGTCAGAGAGATCTTGGGTGATGGTTTTTATGGTTTTGAGTTGATGAATGCCACTCCAGGTTTCATTGAGCGCACTGCTGATTGAAAAATTTCTCGAAGCCAACGACATGGCCAGTCGATGGCCATTTTGAACCACCATGGATTCCAGGCCCGCTTGATATTCCAGAAAGAGACTTTTTAATCGAATCAGATCTGAGAAATCAAAATGATAAAAAAATTCTTCGATGATCTCAAACATCTTGTCCTGATTCCGGACCAGGCATTTTCCATTAAACGCTATAAACGGCAGACATTCAGCCGCGCCTTCAAAGCCGGTGCGGGCGTGGCAGGAAAGGCTCATGCCGCCGGTATAGGCATCCATACGACGTGCCATCTCAACATAGTCATGGATGGCACTGCCGATTTTGGTGAACGCGTGGCAGAAAAAAGGAACCAAAGGGATGCGTTCTTTTGGCAGCAGTCCGCTTCCGGCAACTGCCATAAAATAGAGAATTCCAGAGGTTGGCTGTGAATAACACGTGGCCGGAATCGTGGAATATGAGTCTGAGGCCTCCAACCGTTGAACCGAAGGGGGAATATCATCAAGCTCCAGTGTAGGAAGGCAGGATACATCCTCGATTTCTTCCTGAAGCTGTTTTAATGCTCTGGTATCTTCTTTTATTTTTTCAAGTTCAGATGGTGTGGTGTCGGCAAGGATTCCATCGAGTTCTTTTTCGACGCGTTTGCCTTCCTTGTCTTCCATTTCCTGATCCGGAACAAGTGTCAAAAGAACACGGTGTGGATTGTTTAAGAAGTAAGTGCTGATTCGGTTTTCGAGAAAAGCACCTTTATCAATTTCATTCCGCAGTCTTTTTAAATCCTCGTCGAACTTCAAAATTCTTTCCGGATCGCCGCCGTGAAACCAGCTTCCGGCAAAGGCTAACATCAGTTTAATCCCGTATGGATACGGAGTGTTTGTTATCTCCTTGCGATGAAATTCTATTTGGTGAATGGCGGATTCAATGATTTTTTTATCGATCCCCTTTTCCGATAAATCTTTTAAAACATCGAAAATGATGGTTTCGATTTTCGAAGCGTCGGATATTGATACATCTTTTAACCCACAGACAAACATGGTATCTTTGTTATCGGCATCAAATCCGGTTCCGTCGCTAAGGGATGATCCAAGATTTGAATCGATCAAAGCCTTTCGCAACGGAGATGCTGGATTTCCGAGAAGAATCCTTTCCAAAAGAGTTAGAATTAAAATTTCAAAGGCATCTTTGATATCAGCAGTAAGCCATGCCACACAAGCTTGGCATTTTTTTGATGGATCTTCGTTTTTATCTAGAGGGTAGGTATATTGTTTTCTTTGCGGATGACTCCATCGGGGCTGAGATGGAACATCGGTTCCCGGGTCAATGCGATTAAAATGTTTTAAGATTTTGTCATTGATAAATCTCAGATGATCTTTTAAGGGCAAGTTCCCATAAGTATAAAAAAAAGCGTTACTGGGATGATAGTGCCTCTGATGAAAAGATTTTAGCTGGTGGTATGTCAGACAAGGGATGACCACAGGGTCACCGCCGGAATTATAACTGTATGTCGTCTCAGGATAAAGGGCATTAAGAATAGACCTGACCATCACCTGGTTCGGTGATGACATGGCCCCTTTCATCTCGTTGTATACGACGCCTCTATACACAAGCTTCAACGCTTCAGCGTCTTCGGGATTACCCTCTATTTCAATACGATGCCCTTCCTGCTTGAAGCTGAGTTCTTCAATGTTGGGATAAAAGGCCGAATCCAGATAAACATCCATAAGATTATAAAAGTCTTTATTATTCTGGGTTGAAAACGGATACATGGTCCAGTCGGATGAAGTAAAAGCGTTCATGAACGTGCTTAAACTTCTTTTGAGCATGGAAAAGAATGGGTCGTGTACCGGAAATTTACGGGAACCACATAATGCCGTATGTTCTAAGATGTGTGCCACACCGGTGGAATCAGATGGAACTGTTTTAAAGGCGACACTAAACGTGTTTTCTTTGTCGCTGTTGCTGATGTGGGCGTGTCGGGCGCCGGTATGCGAGTGTTCAAGTAGATAAAGAAAGGAATTAATCTCCTTGAGGGCGATGACCTTTTTGATAGAATAGCCTAATATTCCGGAAGCCTTTTGTAGATCGGGATTGTTTTTATCGGGAGATGGTTTCATAAGAGGATCACCTGAAAATGTTTGATAAGGCAAAAAGCAAATTTTGAATTTGATTTAGGAAGCGATATAAATTCCACGGCTCTTTCGGGTAATTTTTTTTATTTTGTGCAGTCGGTAAATAATATTTCGAAGTTTTTTTTCTCCAAAACCGGTTTTATCCTGAATTTCGGAAAATCCGATGCCATTTTTGAAGCGTTTGATAACGTCAAGTGCCATATCAGAAGAAGTCTCTGTAGATTTTGATGCTGATGTGGGAATGTGTCTCCTTTTGCCATATAATTCAGACTCTTTAATCACCTTTTCAAGTCGATCCATTCTTTCAATCAATTTTTCAATATCCTTCTTTGTGGGGATATTATAGTATTGCATGAAGAACTTTACCATCGCATCAAAGCTTATGGATTTTCCTTTTCTTCTGGCCATGTGGTCCTCCTTTTCTTAAGCAGGTTCCATTATTATGTTGGAAATTTACCCGGAAAAGAGTTAATATGACCTCATCAAAAATTAGATAAAATGTCAAGCAAAGGCTTTAGCTATTTGCCTGTCAACCCAAGACAAACGAATTTGAATCCCGTTAGGGAGAACGCTCCACGACGGCGTATATCTCTTTCCAACCGACTGAAACTTGTGCTTAAGCACACAAAAGCCCGAACCGTGTCTTAGTTATTCAGAATAATTTATTGCTAAATTAATCCATTGATTATTTAAGTTATAATTTTATTCGGTTCGGGCTAGCGCGTGCTAAAGCCCATCAAACAGTCATTCGGTTTTCAAGAGAAACACGCCGACGTGGAGCTGTGCTGAAATCAAATGCGTTTTCCCTGTCTGCCAGCCATTGAAATGTTGAAAATAGCAATTTTTCGTGATAACGCATATAGCGTTTCGAATTTCTCATAAACGATAAAGCTATGAAAGAAACTAGGCAGGATTCAAATATCAAAACATCCCCGGGACAATTAAGTAAGTATAACATTCGTGAATTTGTCCAGCGTGTTAGAAATCTCGAGGGAGATCCCCATTATGTCGCCATGGGTTTGGCCATCGGGGTTTTTATCGGAATAACGCCAACCATACCGTTCCATACGGTTCTCGCTGTTGCCCTTGCGATCATTCTTCGAGGAAGCAAAGTCGCAGCGGCACTGGGAGTTTGGTTTTCCAACCCTATTACCGCTCCGATTTTCTATTGGGGAAGTTATAAGGTGGGAATGTATCTTCTTGGAAATCCGGCGCCGTTTGATATCAAATACGAGTCGATTCTGGAACTTTTAGATCTGGGAATAGATGTTACAATTGCCATGATCGCGGGCGGTATCATACTGGGGATTTTGCCCGGCATTGCGTCTTATTTCATCTCCCGCAAAATTATTACGACGATACGATTACGAAAGGCGTCAAAAGAATAGGTTTCAGCCCATTATTTCGAGTCGCACAATGACTTCACCAAGGATACTGCTTGCCGCACATAACATTCGTCCCAAGAAACAAATGGGGCAGAATTTTATCGTCGATCCGGCTTTTACCGAGAAGATTGTAAAACGTGCCGAAATATTACCCGAAGATATTATTCTGGAGATCGGGGCAGGGTTGGGCGCGCTGACTATCCCTCTGGCTCGCAAAGCCCAGAAGGTTTTTGCCGTTGAAAAAGACCGCCAAATCATCCCTATTTTAAATATGGAGATTCTCGTCAGCGGTCTTACAAATATTTCCATTATTGAAAAAGATATATTATCCGTCGATGTAAAAGCGCTGGTAGAAGACATGGGCGGAAAAATAGTGGTCATGGGCAATCTTCCTTATAATATTTCTTCTCAAATTCTTGTTCGGCTGGTTCGGTCAAGAGAAGGTATAAGTCGGGCGGTTCTCATGTTTCAAAAAGAGCTGGCGCAGCGCATTACGGCAGAGACCGGATGCAAGGATTACGGGCGGCTTACAGTCATGTTGCGTTATTGTTCGGATATTAAGAAGCTGACCAATGTGAAAGCCTCTCTTTTTTTCCCAAAACCAAAAGTCGACTCTCAAATCCTGGAGTTGAAATTTAAAAAAGAAATCGAACATAAAGCTTCTGATGAGCAATTTCTTTTTAAAGTGATAAAATCGGGTTTCGGGAACAGACGAAAAACCCTGAAGAATGCATTGTCTGCAAGTGATCTCAACATTGATCCTAATACAGCAACGATGGTACTTGAGAAATCAGGTATAGATCCCATTCGTCGTGCGGAAACGCTTACTGTGGAAGAGTTTGTAAAGCTGAGCAACACCCTGATTGAGCATAAACAAAACCGAGAACAATCATAATATATTTATTTCGATGAGTGTTTTGATTGATTCGACTTTATTTAATATCTCTATCAGCAGTGAAATATGAATTCTGCTATTTTATCTCGATTTTGTTTACCCTGCAGGAAAGCCGATGATACCCTATGGCCTACGGCCTGACTCCTATGGCGTCTTCGTTGCCGAGGGCTCGCGGTGGACGACTACAGCTTCGCCCTCGGACGCCTTGGATATAGAGTATCCTCGACTTTCGCTCAATCAGGGGAAAATTTGCTTCCTATTGTGGCTTTATGATAATTGTTGCAGACTTATCGTTAACCAGATATTTCCTCGCGATATTTGACACCTGTTCCTTTGTAATAGAAGCATAATCCTTCAGTATTGTACGGCTCCAGTCTATCTGTTGAGGATGTATTTCAGAGCCTGTAAGCACTGTATCGAGCCAGTAACCGTTTTTTCGAAACATGTCTTTTATACTGGTCAATGTTGGTTCTTTGGCCCGTTTCAGTTCATCTTGCGTGACACCATTCTTTGCGATATCTGATACGATTTTCTTTACCTCTTTTATGATCATATCCGACTCGTTAGGGGCAATGTAGGCCATCGCCTGAAAAACGCCATATCCCGGATAGGCTTTGCTTGGCCTGTTAAATGCAAAGGTGGAATATGCAGACCCCAACTTTTCTCGTATCTGCTCACGAAGTCTGTCTGAGATAATATCCGACAGAATAGATAATCGACGCGTCCGGTGGATATTCCAAATATCTTCCGTTGGATAAGCAACGATTATGAGTCCTTTTATAATTTTTGTCCGAACAGATAGGATTTCAGACTGGCCAACAGGAAAAACGGGCAGCTTGAGTTCTTTTTGTGTGTTGACAGTGGGATGCAACGTGAGGCTTCCGAAATATTGGGCGGTTAATTGGATGATTGAATCGATATCAATATCTCCGACAACCGAGACTTCGATGTCATTATTTCCAATGAATGGACTGATCCATGATTTAATTCCATAAAGGGTCAATTTATTGAATGTTTCATCATCAGGAAGACCGAATCGATGGTCTCCTCCTGCAAGAAAACGACTGCCGGAAAGTGCCATTGCTCCATCGATTGATTTGGAAAGTTCCATATATTTTTGCCTGTATCGCTTCATAGAGAGTTCATAAGCATCTTTTCTAAAGCCCGGATCCGTAATATGGGCATAAAGAAGTTGAAACAGCAGAGAAACTTCATTGGAAACGGCTTCTCCTTTGAATACAAAGCGATCTTCGTCAATACTAAAAGTAACGTGGGTATTTTTGCCGGCCATGGCCCACTTAAGTTCGTCTTTTGTGAGGGTTCCGAGACCGCTCTCATTGAGGACGTTTTCGGTAAACAAAGCCAGACCCGGTTTGTTTAAAGGCTCACAGGATTTGCCCTGTCCAAAGGAAAGATTAATCAATACTTGGTTGGCCTCAAAGTCGGTTTTTTTGAGATTAAGGCGGACACCGTTTCTAAAATCCACCTGGACAATTTCAAGATCAGGGATCTTTTTTGTCTGTGTAATACGGCCTTTTATATGAGGATCGGGAAGATATGGAAAAACAAGCGATTTCTCCTCAGCCGGTTTTGATACAGCGGTTTCCCAACTTTTTTGGTAGGTGTTCAATATTTTCGTTTCGGGATTCTTATCTATCAGTTTTGCATTACCGGTGACAAGCAAAAGCCGGTGTTCTTTGGCCCAAATATCTTTGAAGGCATCGTGAACATCTTTTAATGTCACAGCATTGATTATCGGGGTATATAACTCTTTTTCCTGTTGTGGCGACATGAACACACGATTCGAGTTCAGGCCCCAAAGGATCTCTCTTGCCAGCTCTTTGCTATTTCGCGTAGAGGCGCTTTTGACCGCATTATCTAAATCGGAAAGAAGAACCTTTTTTATCCGTGTCAATTCCGATGTTGTAAAACCGAATATCAATGTCTGTCTTAAAGTTTGTTCAACGAGTGAAAGCGCTTTCTCCCAATTTTCCGGATTGCAATCTGCCGTGATATCTGCGTATTTAAACTGACGCAGGAAAATTCCAGAGCTTATGGATGCTGATGTGAAAGGGGTTCCGGGGTTTTGTATGAGTGAGTCGAGTCGATACTTTACCATTCGGTTGGCAATATCCTCGATCAATTCTTTTTTTCGAACATCGTATGAATCGGGCATGAATAAAATCTTTTCTAAGACTTCAATGCTTACCGTGGTATTTCCTGATTCTTTTTCAAAGTGGTAGAAAGATTTTATGCCTTTTTGCTTGATATCCCCGATGTCAGGAATTGTTCCGGGAGGGGCACGGGAAGTTATTGAAGAAAATTTATCTTCTATAAGCATTCCCGCCAATTCGGGGTCAAAATCTCCAACCAAAACAAGAATCATTTTATCCGGTCGATACCAGGTGTCATAAAAGTCTTTAAATTGCTTTTGGTCAGCTTTTTTGAGTATTTCTTCCCGACCGATAGGAAGTCTTCTTGATATTCTGGTATCCGGGAACTCAAATTTGAGTGTTTTGACATATGTTCGATAGGATGCTGAATCCCGGGTCCGTTTTTCAGCCAGGATGACGCCCCTTTCTCTTCTTATTTCAGATGGCAACAGAAGAGCGCCTTCAGCAAAGTCTTTCATTACAACCAGACCCTTTATCAGGTTTTCCTTGTTCCCTTCAGGTAATAGAATATCATAGACCGTTTCATTAAACCCGGTGTGGGCATTTGCGTCCGGTCCAAACTGCATTCCGATGCTTTGAAAAAATTTTACCAGTTCCGCAGGCTTGAAATGTGCTGAGCCGTTAAACAGCATATGCTCTAAAAAATGCGCCAATCCTTGTTGATTGTCAGACTCATACAATGAACCTGCCCGAACAAAAAGATGCATACTCACGCGGTTTTTCGGATATTGATTTTTCAATAAAATATATGCAAAACCATTGGGTAATTTTTTGAACACAAGGGCCGGATCAGGATGAAGCCCCTTCTTGTTATAGGACCATAGATCTAAAGAACGGTTATTTTCGACGGCATGATTTACTTCGAAAAGATGTTTGGCCGGATTCCCGGATGCAATACTTTTATTGATAAAAAAACAAGCCAGCAAAGCAGCAACAATAATAACACTGAATGAAAACGTTACCGAAAAAAAGTCAAAACGCTTTTTTAACATGGCAATACTCCAATACAATAAGCCGATGGCGCAAAAACGCTCAACCGGTTTCTATAAGATTATGCAATCCGATGTTGTATTTGAAAAATGCTATAACAAACAACTATCTTTGGTATTTCATAACACCTGAAGCTCTTTTGAGGTCAATTTGTTTTATGATATCGTAACACGGTCTTATCTGGAAATATAAAACAGATCTTTAAAATGACAATACCGGAGGGGAATTTTTATGAGTTGAAGTTTACAATCAAGAGCTGCTTTTATAAAGAATATACAAAGTCTCCCGTTTGCCTGATCCTTTTCATCGGGCACATAGGAGACTTTGTCGCGGCATCTATGAAGCCTGTAAACCGACTTCATCTTTACTGCCCATCAAGTGATCCTTTAAAAAACTATTTTTTCACATAAAGACCACGAGACTTTGTTTGTATGACACCTTTTTTTGTAAGCTTATATAGCGCATTGCTGAGCTGTCTGGAATCCAGTTTGGTTTTTTCTCTGAGCTGTGAGACAGTAACACCTTTTTTGGTTCGTTTGATGGTATCAAATACGGTGTCCAGCATTGTTTCCTGTTTGGCAGGCGCTGCTTTCTTTGCTGCGGCCTTTTTGGCGACTTTTTTCTTTGCAACAGTCTTCTTGGCAGGCGTTGCTTTCTTTGCTGCCGCCTTTTTGGCGACTTTTTTCTTTGCAACAGTCTTCTTGGCAGGTGTTGCTTTTTGGGGAGCCTTGAGCTTATCAACCTGATCGGTAATCTTCTCTACCTGTTTGGAGATTGTGGCCAGGGATTTTGATAATGTTTTCAATTGAGCCTTTATCTTCTTCATTTGATTTTCCTCCTTGGTTGATGTAGTTTTGGCAAAGTTGCAAATACTTTTAAAATTACTATATATATTTTTTTTAAAAGTCAACAAAATCTGTTAAATAATATAAAATCATTTCTACTGTTGACAAGTTTACTTATCTTTTGGAAGATAACTCTTTCCGATCAATGCTTCAGATTATTTTATAAAATGAATTATCGAATTCTATATAAAAAAGAACTTAATCCTTCTCAATTGGAAGCCGTCAACTTTACACAAGGGCCTCTTCTTGTCATCGCAGGTGCTGGAAGCGGGAAAACAAGAACGCTTACATATCGAGTCGCACGTCTTGTAGAAGAAGGTATTTCACCGGGTTCTATACTTCTGTTGACCTTTACTCGTAAGGCTTCCCAGGAAATGTTGAAAAGAGCTACAGAACTGCTCGATGACAGATGTAAACGTGTCGCCGGCGGAACATTTCATTCATTCGCTTATTCTGTTTTGCGAAAATATGCTTACAAAGTCGGATTCGAACACGGGTTTTCAATCATTGATCGAGCGGATTCTGAAGATCTCATCAGCATGACGAGAAAAACAATGACTGGAACATCAAAGTCCGGTTCTCTTCCGAGAAAGCAAACGCTGGCCAATATCTTTAGCCGGGCCGTCAACAAAGATATGTCTGTCGAAGATATCGTTTTAAACGACTATCCACAATTTATACGTCATCTGGAAACAATCCGTGAAATATCAAAGGCGTATCAAAGACAAAAATCAGATCATAATTTTATGGATTATGATGATCTTTTGATATATTTGGAAGTGCTTTTAAAAAAACACACGGATGTTCGCAATAACCTCTGTCAAACTTACCAGTATTTAATGGTTGACGAATATCAGGATACCAATAAGATTCAGGCGGAAATTATTTATCTTCTCGCAGCGAACCATGAAAATGTTATGGTGGTGGGTGATGATTCGCAAAGCATTTATGCGTTTCGGGGCGCGAATTTTGAAAATATCATGCGGTTTCCTGACATATTTCCGAAAGCCCGAACCATCCAGCTGGAAGAAAACTATCGCAGTGTTGGACCTATTTTAAAACTTACCAATGTTATTATTGAGCGGGCAACACGGAAATATTCAAAAAATCTTTTTACACGGAAGCCCGGAGGGGCTTTGCCATTTCTGATAAAAGCACAAAGTGAAAACAGCCAGTCGCGATTTGTAGTAGAAAAGATACAAAAACTTCATGGCCGCGGTGTGCCTTTAAGCCAGATTGCAGTGCTTTTTCGAGCAAGTTTTCATTCTTTTGATCTTGAAATCGAACTTGCCAGAGAAGGGATTCCCTTTGTTAAAGTGGGGGGATTTAAATTTGTTGAATCTGCACATATTAAGGATGTTTTGGCCCATCTAAAAGTCCTATTCAATCCGTATGACAGGATAAGTTGGTACAGAATTCTTCTCCTTTTGGACAAGATCGGCCCCAAAACGGCACTGGATATTTATGAAAAGACTTTGGCTGAAAAATCCGGATATGCAGGATTTGTTAAAGCCAAACTTAAGGCCACTCGATCCAATGGCTTGGATAAACTCAAACGCCTCTTTTCTGACATTGATTCCAGACCCATGACGGTTGCCCAAATGGGTGAAGCAATTGTTAAATATTACCTGCCCCTATTGAAGAAGAAATACGATGATCATCCAAAACGGACTAGAGACCTTGAACATCTGGTAACCATTATGGAGCGGTATCCCGATCTTGAACCGTTTCTGACCGACATGGCCCTGGAGCCTCCGAATACGAGTTTAAATAATACGTTATCAAGTGAAGATCCGGCTGATGACCGGCTTATTCTGTCAACCGTTCATTCCGCCAAAGGTCTTGAATGGCACACCGTTTTTATCATATGGGCCCTTGACGGCCGATTCCCGTCAATACATGCTCTTCACGATGAAACAGAGCTTGAAGAAGAGTTGAGACTGATCTATGTTGCGGCAACAAGGGCTAAAGAAAACCTCTTTTTTACATACCCGGCCCAAATTTATGACCGAATGTCCGGAATGGTTTTAAACCGGCCCTGCCGTTTTATAGACAATATTCCCGACGATATTTTGCCTAAACGGAGCGTTTCAAACATAGGTTCCACCAAACCGTTATATTTTTGATTGATTCAAATGATACACCGTGATATGTGCCCGCCTAACCTTGTTTCTCTCCGGATTGAAGGTTGGTTTTATTTGTCATAACAACATTAAAGTTATAAAAAATACGAACCCTTAGATTATAATGACGCAACCCTATATCATTCTCATTTTAGGCTATATTTTTGGTTTTTACATGGCATGGAACATCGGTGCCAATGATGTGGCCAATTCCATGGCGTCATCAGTGGGGGCCAAGGCAATTACCATACGCCAGGCCATATTTCTTGCCGGAATATTAAATATCATCGGCGCGGTTTTCATCGGCTCCCACGTGACCAACACCATTCGAAAAGGGATTGTGTCCACGGAAATTATGACCGATCCTCATGTGGCGCTTATCGGTGCCCTTTCAGCCCTTCTTGCCGCAGCCCTTTGGGTCAGTTTTGCCACCTGGAAATCGTTGCCCGTTTCCACGACCCATTCCATCGTGGGGGCTATGATCGGTTTTGGAATCATGGCCGGTGGATTTGCCGTCATTAATTGGGGAAAGCTCTTAGCTGTTGTACTGAGCTGGATCATTTCGCCCTTCTTTAGCATCGTTATCGCCTTTGTCATTTTTAAAATCATTGTACGATTGATTCTCTCCAAAAAGGATAACTTTGCCCGAGCACTCAAATTATCTCCCTTTTTTATTGGTATTACGCTTTTTGTCGTCATATTATCGTTTCTGTTCAAAACACCTCTTGGAAAAAGATTGGTCCTGGGACCACAGGCAGCACTGGCCGTGGCGGTATTGATGTCGGTTTTGCTAGGATTTGCAGCAACAGCCTTGCTAAAACGCTATGTAAAAGACAAGGAATTAGGCGCAGAGGCAATCTTTAAAAGAATTCAGGTGGGAACTGCCTGCTATGTTGCCCTGGCACAGGGGGCCAATGATGTGGCCAATGCCATCGGTCCTTTGGCAGTGATTTATTTTCTGGTTAAAACCGGTGGTGTGGAGGCCAAAGTGCCGGTGCCTGTTTTTCTCCTTTTCTTTGGCGGAATCGGGATTGCCTGTGGTATCGCCATGGCCGGCCATCGCGTTATGGAAACCATGGGAGAAAAGATTACCACGCTCAGCAATACACGCGGTTTCTCGGTTGAGTTTGCAGCGGCGACAACAGTCCTTGTGGCTTCAAAAATGGGGTTGCCGGTATCGACCACCCATGCCGCAGTGGGCGGTGTACTGGGAGTTGGCTTTGCCCGTGGAATGGAAGCCGTTAATTTTGGCATTGTGTTTAAAATTATGGTATACTGGATTTTAACCGTACCCGCGGCGGCGTTAACCAGTATGATCATTTTTAAAATACTTCAATTCATTTTTTAAAAGGAGCCGGCAATGCGCATTCCGTTTTTTTCAATGTTCATGACATCACCTTTTGAAGGCCTTCAGGAACATGCTGAAAAGGTTAAAGAATGTGGCTGGGCGTTTCAGCAGGCCATCGAGTGCCATCTTGCAAACAAATGCAAGACATTTGAAGAATTCAGACAGGAAGTGATTCATCTGGAAACCGAAGCCGATGTCATCAAACGACGCATCCGCGGCCATCTGCCCAAAGGGACCTTGATGCCGGTCTATAATTTTCTGCTCTTCAGATATTTGCGGGAACAGGACCAGGTGATCGATGCTGTTGAAGATGCCCTTGACTGGATTTCTTTCAGAAATGAACCGGGGATTCCCCCTGAACTTGAAAAAGAGTTTCTTATTCTGGCAGATGCCGTCATCAATCCCATCGAAGAACTCAGCAAGATGGTTGCCGAAGCCAGAAAATACTTTAAAAATTACTCCGAAGACCAGCGGGTGATCATCAAAAATATTATCCGTACGTTACGGCGGCAAGAACATGAAGCCGACAAAGCCGAAGACATGGTGAAACAAAAAGTACTGAATATGAATATCGATGCCGTCACTGTTTTTCATATGGTCAGATTGGCTGAAATCATCGGTTCCATCGCAGATCATGCTGAAAATGCCGGTGATATGATGCGGGCCATGATTGCCAGATAGGACTTTAAACGTTTTATTCAATAGGGTTAATGATTCCGGATGCATTCAGAAATGTCTCGATATCTCTCCAGAACGCCTCCCAATCCGGCGGGCAATCGTTGTGCCCGCTTTCATAGGTGATCATTGTGGCATGAAGTGCCGATTTGTAAAGTGCCATACCGTGGGAATAGGGAATGACTTCATCGAACTTTCCGTGGAAAACAAGAACCGGTTCCGGATAGTTGCGGACAACGGCGAGATTATTAAACGGGTCTCGGACAAGAAAGCCGGGAGTAAAATATTTTTTTGCAAATGAGCGCGCGCTGGTAAACGTCGACATGAGGATGAGTGCTGCAGAGGGTCGCTCGGCGGCAAGTGTGCACACCGCACCACCACCTAAAGAACGTCCGAACAAAATGACCTTAGTCGGGTCCACATCTTTACGTTCAATGAGAATATTGTAAGCATTATTAAATGTTTCTGTGATACTTTTTTGAGAAGGCTTTCCTGCAGAACGCCCGTAGCCAGGATATTCCAAAAGCATCACTCCGATGCCAAAACGATTAAACCTTTTGAGTTCATCGGGCCAGAAATCAATGAGTTCTCCGTTTCCATGTGCAAAAATGACCGCCGGTGATGGTTCTGCTTTATTCCTCGCATCAGAAGGTAGAAACCAGGCTTCGGTTTTACCGAAACTTGTGTTTATCCATATCTTTTCCATAAAAGGGAGATCTTCACTTTTAGTCGGGGTGTCGATAAGATAGCGGGGAAAAAGGATATGTCGCTGCATTAGAAAAAGAAAACCACAATAAACCAAGTAGAATAACAGTGTCCATAAAATGAATTTAATCGGCATGTTTATTTTACCTGTAATAATTTTCAAACCGCTCTTTTTAAAGTTATGAGCACTTTAGACAGCTTGGATGAATAATGTGCAGATGTTGGGCTTTTTTTCTCTTGACATACTACATATAGTGTGCAAAATGTGATTCTGGAAGTTTTTAACAGACCTGTTCACAGAATTTCATACGCTTTAACAGGTTTGTTTTTTTGTTTACAGAGAAACCTTTGAAAAATAGATTTGTTCGAGTTCAAGGAAGGCGATAATTTTAACCACAGGAATACTTGTAATATTTCGAGGATTAAAATTTGAGCCTGACACAGAAATCGGGCAAAAAGAGGTGTTTTTCGACGGTTTCCCAGAATCTTCTCTTTAAATGGCATGGTCTATAGCAGCTTCATTCAAACAGAATGAGGTTCCGCTTCCCGAAACATAACATTTAACGTATCCTTAGTGAATAGATATTTAATGGCCGGATAGCAACTTGTTATATTTTGTCACTCGTGTTACTTATGAAGATAAATTTGAAAAACCGATGATTACTTTACAGGAGAATGGCGATGGGCTCAAAGTGTAAAATCTTAATTACGGATGAGGGGCATTTCGATCTAACCGCTTACAAATGGGATGATCAATTATTTTCGGATATTCTTGCCAAAGACAACCAGATTGAATCCGATCAGGCCATGAGCATCAGTCGATTTTTGAGAAAAGAGATCGCTGACATGGAAAACCATACCATTACCCTGCCGATTATCGATAAAATGATCCAGACGAAGTTGATGGAATACGGCCTAACTCAAACTTCGCCCATTCGCCTGGATAAATCCATATTTATAAAAAATGGACTGAATCTTTCGAACAATGCCATAAATGTTTTGAAAAGAAGGTATCTAAAGAAAGACAGCCAAGGAAAAAATATCGAGACTCCGGAAAAGATGTTCAGAAGAGTGGCAAAGCACATTGCTAAAGCAGAGAGGAAGTATGGCAGTGACGCGGATGAACAACAGATGGAAAACATTTTTTATAATATGATGACCGAATTAAAATTTTTGCCCAATTCACCCACGCTGATGAATGCAGGACGGAGACTGGGCCAATTGGCAGCCTGTTTTGTACTTCCTGTAGAGGACAGCATGGAGGGTATTTTTGATGCTTTGAGAAATGCCGCAATTATCCACAAATCCGGCGGAGGTACCGGTTTTTCTTTTTCCCGACTGCGTCCAAAAGACAGCAGGGTGGGAACCACCGGCGGTATCGCCTCCGGACCGGTTTCATTTATGAAAATCTTTAACACCGCAACAGAGCAGGTTAAACAAGGAGGGACCCGCAGGGGAGCCAATATGGCGATTTTGAGGGTCGACCACCCGGATATCATGGAGTTTATTTACAGCAAAAAGAACAATAACGAACTTAATAATTTTAACATCTCCGTCGGTGTTACGGATGCATTCATGGACGCTGTCAAAGCAGAGAGCAACTATGATCTTATCGAACCTCACAGCAAGGAAAAGGAAAAAGAGTTGAATGCCGCCGAGGTCTATCAAGCATTCGTGGCACAGGCATGGGAAAACGGGGATCCGGGCATCATTTTTTTAGACCGGTTGAACAGGGACAATCCGACCCCTGCGCTGGGGGAGATCGAAAGTACAAATCCTTGCGGGGAACAGCCCTTGCTTCCCATGGAATCCTGTAATCTTGGATCCATCAATCTGGCCAAGTTTGTCACCCATGATGCCAAAGTACCGGCCATCGACTTCAAGGCATTAAAGGATATTGTTTGGCAAAGTGTCCGATTTTTGGACAATACCATCGATATGTCTAAATATCCGCTTCCGGAAATTGAAAAAATGGTTCAGGGTAATCGCAAAATTGGCCTTGGGGTCATGGGGTTTGCCGATTTGCTATATCAGCTGAAAATTCCCTACAACTCAGAAAGAGCTCTTGAGGTAGCAGAGGAGGTGATGGGTGTCATCCAAAAAGAGTCTCATGCCGCTTCAAATCATCTGGGTGAAGAAAGGGGGGTTTTTCCAAATTTTGAAAAAAGCATTTTTAAAAACAAAAAAGGTTGTACATATCGAAATGCCGCCACAACAACCATTGCACCAACAGGCACGTTAAGCATCATTGCGGACTGTTCCAGTGGTGTTGAGCCCTTGTTTGCCTTGAGTTTTGTTAGAAATGTTATGGATAACGATAAACTGCTGGAGGTGAATCCATACTTTGAAAATATAGCAAAGGAAAGGGATTTTTATAGTACGGAATTGATGGATACCATTGCTGTTGAAGGCGGCATTCAGCATCTTGAACAAATACCCGAAGATGTTCGGGAAATCTTTGTTACAGCCCATGATGTATCTCCTGAATGGCATATCCGTATGCAGGCTGCTTTTCAAAAATACACGGACAACGCTGTTTCAAAGACGGTCAACCTGGCCCGTGATGCCACAGTAGACGATGTGCTAAAAATTTATAATCTGGCTCATGAGTTGGGTTGTAAGGGCGTTACCATATACCGTGACGGGAGTAAGGAAAATCAGGTTCTGTCTTATTCAGGAAAGGACAAGCCTATTCACAATCTGGTTGCCATAGTCCAAGATCGGCCGGAAACGCTGGAGGGATTTACTTCCAGAATGAAAACCGGCATGGGCCAGCTTTATGTTACGGTAACGGAATATGAGGGTCAGCCTTTTGAAGTGTTTGCAACCATCGGGAAATCAGGAAGGTCGACCACTGCCAAAACCGAAGCCATCGGCCGTCTTGTTTCGCTTGCTTTAAGATCCGGCGTAAAAGTAGAAAAAATTATCGAACAACTCAAAGGTATCGGTGGAGAACATCCGGTTTTCCAAGAAGGCGGCCTGGTTTTGTCTATACCAGATGCCATCGGCAGGGTTCTTGAAAAGCGGTATTTGAAAGACGGTTCTTACACGAAAAAAAGATACGGAAACAGCCTCCTTGGAGAAGTCTGTCCGGAATGCGGTCATACGATAAGTTTTGAAGAGGGATGTATGATCTGCCATTTTTGCGGTTTTACAAAGTGCTCGTAAGGGGCATTTTCAATATGCATTTTTTGTAACACGAAAATATTACCGTTTCATGTATAATTAAATTTTTGTTAAAAGAACTCGTAAATAAGGGCTTGTAATGAAAGAAACAGTTCGGGCTATTAATAAAGTTTCTGCTTTAACTAAAGTTCTCATTCATAACGTTAAATCGATTACGGTTCTTTCAAAACAATCCCTAATCCACCCTGCTCGCTCGTGCCTTACGTGGCAGGCGGGTCAGACAGCTTCCAGCCCAAAATTTAATCATACCTGAAACTCCTTTGATATTGATTAGTTTCAAAGGACTAAACTATTATTTTTTTAAATGTAGATACGATAATGCGTATCGATCAAAATCCTCTATTTAGAAAGACAATCATTTCCTGGTATGATTCCGAAGCGGTGTGCATAGCTGTAATCTTATTTATGATTATTGTTCTTTTCTTCGGAGTTGTCGGGATCTCTGTCGCACGAGAAAATTCGGAATTTCATGGATATGTTTGGATTGCTGTTCTTCTGGTTGTTATGAGCGGAGGGGTCATTTTTTCTACAATAGTTCGGCTTATAAAAAGACATGCCCGCCGATATTCAAAATAGGAGGTCTAATTTCTAAAGGGGATCTTATCATGAACCCTTTATATCATTGATCGTACCGGTTTCCCATGATTCTTTCTCAGCGAAGATTTTTTTAAGAAAAGAATGGTTGAAGGCATGGCCGGATTTCTCAACCACAACATGGCCCAGAATAGGCATACCCAGAAGTGAAAAATCACCGATGCAATCGAGAATTTTATGTCTTACAAACTCATCCTGGTATCGCAAACCGTCTTCATTGACAACATCCTTGTCATCGATGGCAATTACATTTTCTAGGGTAACGCCGCGGGCCAGACCATGTTTTTTTAGATATTCATATTCATGTAAGAAACCAAAGGTTCTTGCTCTGGAAATTTCGCTTTCCCAAACGTGGTCCGACACATCCACAGAATAAGACTGCTTGTTGATCAGCGGATGATTAAATTCAATGGTATAGGTTATTTTATACGTTGAGCATGGATATACACCGACCATTTTTCCATCTTGTTTAAGCTCAATCGGTTCTTTAATGACAAAAAAATACCGAGGAGTACCCTGTTCCTTTATTCCCGATGCCTTAATCAGGGAAGTAAAGGGGCCGGCGCTTCCATCCATTATCGGCATCTCATAACTGTCGATTTCCACCAGTGCGTTGTCAATCGAAAGACCGGCAAAACTTGCCATAAGATGCTCTATAGTTGAAACGATAAAGCCCTCAACGCCGATGACAGTTGCCAGGCTTGTATCCACAACCATATTAAAATGGGCAGATATGACAGGACAGTCCAAAAGGTCTGTTCTGATGAACTTGATCCCATGGTTCGGCGGTGCAGGCTTAATGGTTAAATTGACCTTTTTACCCGAATGAATGCCAATACCCGAGCAATTCACCGGCTTTGCGACTGTTCGTTGTAAATAATACATGTAAACCAAACTTTATACAGCGATGCTGTGATGTTTAATAGTGTTTATCTGAGTTCAAAACCGGTTCATTACTCTACCAAATAAATCCCTTGGGTATTCATAGCATATTTAATCAACTGAACACAATGTTCTTTATCATATCGAACCGCAGTTTTATAAATAATTCGTAAAAAAGATTTTATTGAACAAAAACAAAGTTTTTGTTAAAGGTCTGTAACATAAATACGAAATAAATAAAATCACTCTTAATCTTGAATCACATCCTAATTTTTTTTATCCCTGTTTAACAAGCAGAACATTATGGGGCTTCGCCTCAATTGGCTCCGGCCCGCAAGGGCCTACGCCCCGGAGGGAATAATGGAGTATTTGCTCGTCCTGTGAATTTTTTATAATACCTTAAAGGAGGGGACGTGCTCGCAAAAGTTTTAAGCAGCGCTGTTATTGGAATTGATGCATTTTTAGTCGAAGTGGAAGTTGATATAACATCAGGACTCCCCACCTTTACCACAGTGGGACTTCCGGAGGCTTCAGTAAAAGAGAGCAAAGAGCGTGTCAAGTCTGCCATCAGCAACTCAGGCTATACCTTCCCGGACGACAGAATTACCGTTAATCTTGCACCCGCTCACATCAAAAAGGAAGGGACCGGTTTTGATCTGCCCATCGCTTTAGGGATTCTTACGGCAACCCAAATCATTTCCCAGAACATCATATCCAGATACCTTGTCTTGGGCGAGCTGTCCCTGGACGGTCGCATTAAACCGGTGAAGGGTTCTCTTCCCATGGCCCTGGCTGCCAAAAGTGCCGGATATGAAGGCATTATCGTGCCTTATGACAATGCTAGAGAAGCATCGGTTGTGGAGGACTTAACGGTTCTGCCTGTAAAAACATTGCATCAGCTTGTGGATTTTTTCCGGGGATTTAACAAAATAAAACCCGAGAAAGCAGATATTTCTAACATATTCAATCGTGGAAACACATTTGAAGTTGATTTTTCGGAAGTCAAGGGGCAGGAACACGTCAAACGATCACTGGAGGTCGCAGCTGCGGGGGGACATAATCTCATCATGATCGGTCCACCGGGCTCCGGAAAGACGATGCTGGCAAAACGAGTTCCGACGATACTTCCTCCGTTAACATTTGAAGAAGCCATTGAAACGACAAAAATATTCAGCGTCATCGGAATGCTTCCAAAAGACGAGGCTCTGATAACAAAGCGGCCATTTCGATCGCCCCATCACACCATATCGGATGCAGGGTTAATTGGCGGCGGTCATATTCCGAGACCCGGCGAGGTTAGCCTTGCAAATAATGGTGTCCTGTTTTTAGATGAACTTTCAGAATTTAAGAAACACGTATTAGAAGTTCTCCGGCAGCCTTTGGAGGATCTTCAGGTCACCATTTCACGAGCCGCGCTGACCCTGACGTACCCATCAAGTTTTATGCTTATCGCAGCAATGAACCCGTGTCCATGCGGGTACTTTTCCGATCCAAAGCATGAGTGTAGATGTACCTATCCCCAAATTCACCGATACCGATCAAAAATCTCCGGGCCGTTGATGGACCGGATCGATATTCACGTGGAAGTTCCGGCAGTTCCCTATAGGGATCTTATCGGAGAATCCGATTCAGAATCGTCGGAGATCATCGGAGCACGTGTCACAGCAGCCAGAGCGCGCCAGTCCGAACGATTTAAAAGAACAAAAATTTACTGCAATGCGCAGATGATCAACCGGCATATTAAAAAACACTGCCGGATTGACGAAACCTCCTGCGATCTTCTTGAAAACGCCATCGACAAACTCGGCTTGTCTGCCCGGGCCTACAACCGCATTCTTAAAATCGCCCGCACCATTGCCGATCTCGCCGATGCATCCGACATCAGCGTAGACCACGTTGCCGAAGCGGTTCAATATCGGAGTTTGGATCGCGGAAAACGTCTTTATTGAATCCTCTGTCCAAATCAATTGAAGGAAATTTCATTCAGTTAATAAGCATTTATTTCAAAAGCTTGTCTTTATTTCTCTCTAATTCCTGTTAATACCCGTATGAAAATCCCTTCATATATCGACTTGTATTTTTAATGGATTAAACTCAATTTATATATAAAACAATTGGTTATGTCTATTCATTATGCTTGGCACAGCCATTGCACATAAAAGGCCAGACAGATTCATCATTCAGCGCAAATAGAAATAACATGGTTTTTAATGAGTTCGAAAGATAAGGTCATTTTAGAGCGCTATACGGTTATTTCAAATGTTTCGGATAAGACGGGACAACAATAAAAGGAGGGTGTAATGAAAAGAACGATTAGTATAGTTGTATGTGCACTGTTTGTGGTTGTCATGATGACAGGGGTTGCCTTTTCAGCTGAAAAAGGTACAGCAATGCAGGAGCAGGAACTGATGATTAGCGGGACCATCAATAATGCCAACCAGATCGTGGACAAAGATGGCCAAATTTTCGATGTTGCCGACACCCAACAAGGCAAAGAACTGGTGACTCATGTTGGTTTGAAAGTTCAGGTAAAGGGAACCGTAATGGAAAGTGAGGGAAAGAAACAGATTTCCGTTTCAGCCTATGAAATCATAAAAGAATAGCCGGTCATCCTTTGGCAGGGGTACTATAAAAGCAGGGGGGGAAAATTCCCCCCTTGTTTTTTGTATTTGCCGGTATTTTGTTTACGCTCAATTGAGGTTGAAACTTAAATGGTCTACATTAAAAGATTGCGAAATGCCATAGGATCATCCTGATACATTTTAATCGACTTTTTGTAACCCAATTGCTTTACAATTTTAATTCCTTTTTTTAAGTGGCGGTATTTTTTAAACTCAATTTTGGTTTTAATGTCCGATTCAACCAAGGAATCGGGTAGACCAGGAATATATTTTTCAACGGTTGACGGCAGTAACGCGTAAACCAACCCTCCCACAATCGCTTCTTCCACACAAATCCAATCTTCAACGATGGCTTCTACTTCCTTTAAGGTTTTCGCCGAACTATTTTTGATTCTATCTTGGATCAATCTTTCAGTATATTGTCTTAAGACGATATGAAGTGTTTCTTCAACAGGGGTTATTAACGCTGTATATGGATTTTTTGCACTGTTTTGCCAAATGGTGTAATGATTCCTCATAAATTCAAAGGATCCGTTTTCGTTCAGAGATATATAACTGGAATAAGACCCGACTTCGCCCAAAAAAATTTTGCCTGTCAGCTCAATAGCAATCTCTTTATGATTTTTGTTTGAAAATATATAGGTGGCAATATATTCTTTGCCTAAATTATGAACGATAAAAGCATTGATGCCTTTTTCTGCGGAGTTTTGAGGCTTGGAAGCGCCCAATGTCTGAATGGTAATATACGGATTTTTAAATTCCGTAAGTCTCAAAATGTCTTTAACTACGTCATTACAATATCTTTCAAATATATCCGTAAATTCTTTTCTTGTTTCCGGAACATACATGAGCCGGTGTGAAATATTTTTAAGACGCCATTGAATCGGCTGACCATCAAGATCTGTCTGAATCTTTTTGATAAGATCAGGGTGTTGATTGAAAAATTCAATGCTTGCTTTATGTAAATCTTGATCAAAAGATTTTTCAAAGTCGTTTAATGCGAAAAAGGGACCTTGTTTGTCTTCAAGTTTAATCAGATCTATCAAAATGGAATAATTTTTCGATGAATCAGATGCAAAAATTGCATCAGTCATACAGATGACAAATAAGACGGGGAAAATGATAAGTGTGTAATATATTGTTTTTAAATGCATTTGTTATTGAATATTGAGTGAATAAAAAAATATGGATTCAAATTTCGCGCCTTACTATTGCTAAAAAGCCTTCGAAACAGCGGGTCGAAATAAATTTTTCCGGCCTGTTGCACTGTATCGCGTTGCTGAAAATAAAAGGGGCATAAGTTGAGTTATAACCAACGCTCTGTAAATTTTATATCGGTAATGAGAGCATTTTTCTGAACATAAAAATTTGGAGGGAAATATGCGGGGAATTCAGATAAATCTTCACGGGGAGGCAGATCCAGTGAACACGTAATAATTCAGGATATGTTGTATTCAATCATGAATACAATGACCTATATTAAGCTAAATGGGGATGAGAGAGGGATGGTTTTTAGATTGGTACGAATGCAGGGTTGTCATCCTATTTTTCTCTGAAATCGTCGAGTTTAATGTTATATTTTTTTATAAGTTCATAAACATCCGCACGATATTTACCGGCGAGCTTAGCTGCCTGGCTGACATTGCCTTTGGTCAGCTCAAATAGCTGAATGAGATAATTTTTTTCGAAATTTTCTTTAGCGTCTTTAAATGATTTTAAACTTTCAGGATGGACATTTTGGGTTTGAAGGATAAGATCTTCTGTAATGCTATTGCCTTTCGCCATGGCCATGGCACATTCGATGGTATTTTCGAGTTCTCTGATATTGCCAGGCCAAGGATAGGAGATCAGTTTCTGCATGGCATCTGTTGAAAACGCGTGTATGTTTTTCCCCATTTCCTCGGAATGTTTTTTTAAGAAATGCCTGGCAAGAATCGGGATATCCTCTTTTCTTTCATTGAGCGTGGGTAGTTTTATTGGGATGACATGAATGCGATAATAAAGATCTTCTCTGAATTGGCCGTTTTTGACCTCTTGTTCGAGATTTTTATTGGATGCAGCGATGATTCTTGCATTCATTTTAACTATCTGTCTTCCCCCTACAGAATAAAATTCCTTTTCCTCTAAAACTCTCAAGACTTTGACCTGCATGGAAAGCGGCATTTCAGATATTTCGTCCAAGAAGAAGGTCCCAAAGGCAGCCTCGGCAATAAGGCCATTTTTATTCTTGTCAGCTCCGGTAAACGCACCTTTCTCATATCCGAAAAGTTCGCTTTCCATTAGATTTTCCGGTATGGCCGCGCAATTTAGAGCAATAAACGGATCATTCTTCCTGTCGCTTGCAATATGCAAGGTTTTTGCGATTAATTCCTTCCCGGTGCCACTTTTCCCCTCAATATATACATTGGAATCCGTTGCAGCAGCCAATGTGACCTGTTCGAAAACTTTTATCATCTTTTCACTTCTGCCGATGATATTATCAAACCCGTATCTTTCTTTGACCAAGCGCTGTAATTGTTTCACTTCTTTTGACAGCTTACTTGTTTCCAGGCAGTTGTTTATCTGCATGAGAAGTTCATGACCATCAAACGGTTTGGTTAAATAGCTGTATGCCCCTTTTTTCATGGCCTCTACGGCACTGTCAATCGTTCCATACGCAGTGAGAATGATCACGGGGAGGTCGGGAATGATACGGCGAATATTTTGCATCAGCTGAATACCGTCTTGATCGTCGAGTTTCAGATCGATCATTGCCAGATCAAACGGTTCTTGTTCGGCCAGCTTCAGGGCAATTTCCGCGTCGGTGGTCTTTGTAACGTGGTATCCTCCGGATTCAAGTCGCATCTGGATGACCTGTAGAATATTCCGGTCATCATCAACAACGAGTATTTTTCCTTTATGATCCTTCATCATCTTACTGTCCAATTGCTGGGAGAGCTTCTCTTTTCTGTTCTTCAATACCCAAATCAATCTCTTTTAAACGTTTTATCTGATTTTGTAAATTTATTATCTCTTTTTTGTCTGTTTTCAGTTCAGTTTCCAACAAATCGATGCGTTTGTTTTTTTTATCGTTCTTTTCTGCATAATCCATGTTCTGATTTAAAAGCCAAATCCAGATTTTTGCTTTGTCTTTAAAAACGGATTCAGGATATTCTTTGACGAGTTTTTTAAAAAAATGAATCGATATATCATAATTCACATATGTGTATTCCGGATTGGCATATATCAGGCCCATCATATAAAGTGCATGACTGCCGTATTTTTGAGGAAAACGGTTTAACATTTCCTGATTTTTTTTTAAGGATGTCAAGAAATCGCCACTGGAAAAAGATAATTTTGCCTCTAATAAAAGCTGGTTCGCTTCACTGTTTTGCTGAAACGAAAACGGTTCGTCATTATATAGGTTATAATAAGGAACGCATCCGGTTCCGGCAAGCAAAAGGCTTATCCAACAGGCAATGTAAAGAAAAAGGTGCTTCCTTTGCCGGGAGTACTTTCCACCCATATTTTTCCTCCATGTACCTTAATTATATGTTTTGCAATGGAAAGACCGAGACCCGTACCTCTGACAGTTTCTTTCCCGCTCTCCACCCGTTTGAATTTGTCAAATATTTTATTAAGATTTTTTTCGTAAATTCCACAACCTGTATCCGAAACCGATACTTCGATTACCATATCATCATTATTTTTTAAAGAGGTACTCACTGTCACCGAGCCTTCAGCATCCGTATATTTTAAAGCATTTGCGACTAAATTTTCAAGCAATTGACTGATCCTTTCGGAATCCATCAAGATCTCCGGGATCTTGGGAGGCGGTGTTAATTCAAGTGTAATATTTTTCCGCTGGGCAATGGGCGCCAATTTTAAAATACACTTTTGTATGAGGTGGATCAGATCAGTATGATTGAATTGATATTCCATCATTTTCGCTTCCATACGGGAAAGATCCAGGATTCTATTGACCGATACAATCAGCCGTTCGCACTCATCGCTGACAATGGTTAAAAGTTCATCTCGACTTTTGGGATTGTCGGCAAAAAGTCCTTCGATCAATAAATTTGAAGCCTCCTTTATAGCGGTTAGCGGGGTACGAAGTTCATGGGATACGTGACTGATGAAATCTTCCTTCATTTCATCCAGTTCCTTTAGTCTGTCACACATTATGTTGAAATCGTTTGCTAAATCTCTTATTTCAGGAGGTGAGGCAATATCGAGAATCTTTTCGAATTTGCCTTTTGCAATATCCTTTGTTTTATTTTGTAACAACAATATGGAGCGGTTGATGCTCCGGGTATTAAAAAATGAAATCAATATACCGAAAAAAATGGAAAGTCCAGCGGCAATGGATGTGGTTTTAAAAACATTGTTGCTGATTTCGCTGGAAATTTTTATCTTTTCATCTCTATCGGATTTGGCCGCCCAAATGATATATTTGAAATTATTATTGATTTCTTCAATAATTGTTTCTTTTTGATTTTGATATTCCTTATAAGGATATGCTTGGCCTTTTTTAATGTTTTCAATTTCCTGCGTGAAGATGGAAAAATATTCTTTGCAAAGTTGATTGATTTTGGAAAATCTTTCTTTTTTCCCAGAACCGGCAATATGAAAAACTTTGACGTTCTTTTTACCAGGACCAGCTATCAGCAGACCCAGTTGATCAATGTCTTTATTAAAGTCCTCTCTGATTTTAAGAAAATGCTGATAAAAGTCATTGTCTTTGGAAATGAGGTATTTTTTTTCAAAACTGACCATTGAAAATATATCGTTCGAAAGGCGTTCGGTCAGACGAACCGTCTGACCATCAACGGATGAAGCAGCGCGTGTGAGGAGGGTTAGCTGGTTGAGCTTAATGGTTACAAAGATGACCAGAAACAATACGAGCATCATGATGGCAAGATATCCGAAAGTCAGTCGTTTGAAGATCGTAAATTTCATGATGATATAAAAATCGGCAAGCTTTCTGAGGAATAGGATGATAAAACTCAATCAGATGCGCGGTAAGCTTTTTAGATGGTATATTGTTGCCCAGGATGGCCTGCTAACCCTGGATTAATGGATAAACCCCCTCCTTATTTTGAATACGTGTATATAAAGAAATGCGGATTATATGTCAAACCTAAATTGAACAAAGATATCCTTATCGGCACAAAGAAATGCTGTACAATACCCCGCATTACAAGGTTTCGCAGTTTGACAATGTGTTGATGACTCATGTATATATGTGTCAAACTATCTTGGCTATTAATTAATATAGGGGTAGGGATGTTTTTTATTTGTTAAGTCCCTCCATGGATAATGTTTTTTTAATAACCGTGTAAACTCGTGGTTAAAGGATCGTAACGAAAGAACAGATTTCAATATAAAAACAATGGGTTCAACTTAGAATAAACACTTCTTTTCTGTTGAAATATTTCGGTAAGCGTCTGTCCTTTCAAACGATCCCTAAACCACTCAAACAGTACACGCTTTTTTAAAAAAAATATCCATTCCGCTCTCCCTTTCGCCCTGGAAGAGGAGGCGTAGACTCTCCGAGCCGGAGGCTGATATATAAAGGTTTACAATAAAAACTCCCCGTCCACTCAATTGATCGTAATCAAATTTACTTTATTAGGGTTTAATTATTTCCCATATGCCATGAAATCAATTGTTGTCATAGTGGGTCGTCCCAATGTGGGTAAATCGACCTTTTTTAATCGTGTAACCGGGACAAGGAAGGCCCTTGTTGACGACTTCCCTGGTGTTACAAGGGATCGCCATTACAGTGATGCTGTTTGGAATGGGGTTGATTTTACATTGGTCGATACCGGCGGATTCCCGGATAATGATGAGGATGACTTTGCCCATAAGATACGTTCGCAAATCCTTCAGGCCATGGAAGATGCCGATGTTATTATTCTTTTGCTGGATGGCAAAAGTGGAATTTCTCCCTTTGACGAAGATGTTGTCAGGATCCTTCGCCCCCTATCACAACCGGTCTTTTTTGCCGTCAATAAAATCGACGGGGTCGAACAAGAGGGTAAACTTTATGATTTTTATAACCTTGGAATAGAGAAATTATATCCTATTTCTGCTGAACACCGTTATGGAGTTTCGGATTTACTAGATGATTTGATTGAAATTCTGCCGAAAACAGTTACCGAAGAAGAAAGTGACGTCGTTCGATTGGCGGTGGTGGGGAAACCGAATGTTGGGAAATCATCTTTGATCAATCGAATCCTCGGGCATAGGCGCCTGCTTGTCAGTGATACACCGGGGACGACACGTGATGCTATCGATTCTATTTGTGATATTAAGGGAAAACCGTACCTTCTCATTGATACTGCGGGCATTCGCCGCAAGGCACGGGTGTCAAAAAAGCTTGAAAAATTTTCAATTATTAAAGCATTAAGAAGCCTTGACCGGTGTGATGTAGCGCTTATCGTCATTGATGCCCATCAAGGGATAACAGAACAGGATGTTAATATTGCTGGTTATGCCTTTGACCGTGGACGTGGTTGTATTTTTTTATTAAACAAATGGGATCTTGTTGAAAAAAACAGCAAAACCTTAAAAGAATATTATGACCGGTTAAGAATGGAAGCCAAATTTGTAAGCTTTGCACCGATTTTAACAATTTCAGCATTAACAGGCCAAAGGGTCTTTAAGATATTTGATATTATTGAAGAAGTATTTAAACAATACACATTACGCTTGGGGACCGGACAGCTCAACAGAATGTTCGAGCAGGCAATTGTGCAGAATGAACCGTCACTTTTCAGAGGGAGGCGCCTCAAGTTTTATTATGCGACCCAGATATCAACCAGGCCGCCGACATTCGTTTGTTTTGTAAACTATCCGGATGCCGTCCATTTTTCCTACAAACGATACCTTATGAATCAGATCAGGGACAAGGCAGGGCTTGACAAGATACCGATCCGAATCATTTTCCGCAAACGCACCGGCAAGGAAAGAGGCGTTCGTTCGAAAAGACGGTCTTAGTATTTCAGGGGTCGAGGTGTTTTTATTTGTTGAATCGCTCCATGAATAATATTTTTTTCAAACCGTGTAAACTCGTGGTCAAAGGATCGTAAAGAAAGAACATATTTCAATATAAAAACAATAGGTTTGTCTTGAATTAAACGCTTTCTCGCCATCGAAATATTACGGTATGCGCCTGTTCTTTCTAACGATCCTTAAACCACTCAAACAGTACACGCTTTTTTAAAAAAAACATTATCCATTCCGCGAATACGAAAGTGTTGCATGTGTTCTCGGGTGTGCTTTCCCGGGCAACGATATTGAGTGTTTAATATTTTGAAGCAATATAAATCCAGTAAACTCATACAGATAAACGTCCAACGCTGAAGGTTGAGAGTGAAAAAGGATTAAAATTGGATCTCTTTGAATATCGTGCCCAAAAAGATGGTCATGTTTTACGGCCTCTTGCGGACAGAATGCGTCCCATGAACCTGGACGAGTTCGTCGGGCAAAGGCATGCTGTTGGAGAAGGAACATTGATACAACATGCCATATTGAAGGATCGGATTTTTTCCATGATTTTATGGGGTCCTCCGGGATGCGGAAAAACAACACTTGCCAGAATTTTTGCAAGCCAGACACATTATCATTTTGTTCACTTTTCTGCGGTTCTTTCAGGGGTTAAAGAGATCAGATCGGTGATTGAGGATGCAAAAAACCAGCAAACACTATTTAGAAAAAAAACCGTTCTTTTTGTGGATGAGATTCACAGGTTCAACAAGGCCCAGCAGGACGCATTCCTTCACCATGTGGAGAGCGGACTCATCACTCTAATCGGTGCCACCACCGAAAATCCCTCATTTGAAGTGATTCCGCCACTCTTGTCAAGATGCCGCGTAATAACACTAAATCCGCTTTCTGACGAAGATATTACCGCCATTATGCACAACGCCCTTAACGACAGTGATAGGGGCCTTGGGAAGATGAATCTGATTATCGATGAGGATGCACTTTCTCATCTGGTCCGAATGTCAGACGGCGATGCCCGGACAGCACTCAACAGCCTTGAAACAACGGCATCTTTGATCGCATCGAGCCGTGAAGACCCATCAAAGGAAAAGCCCATAAGACTAACGCTTCAAGATATCGAACGTGCCATGGAACGAAAGGCGCTTTTGTATGATAAAGCCGGTGATGAACACTATAATCTGATCTCCGCTTTTCACAAAAGTTTAAGGGGGAGCGATCCGGATGCTGCAGCGTATTGGCTCGGTCGAATGCTGTCCGCCGGAGAAGATCCTTTTTATGTCGCACGAAGAATGGTCAGGTTTGCGTCCGAGGATATCGGGAATGCCGATCCTCATGCCCTTGGGGTGGCATTGAGTGCCATGGAGGCCTTTCGGTTTCTCGGCCATCCGGAAGGAGAGCTGGCGCTTGTTCAGGCAGCCATCTATCTGGCTACAGCCCCGAAGAGCAACAGCATATACACCGCTTACGGAGCGGTTAAAGCGGTTATAGATAAATATGGGGCGCTGCCGGTTCCACTCCATATTCGCAATGCGCCGACTGCGCTGATGAGAAAGATCGGCTATGGCAAAGACTACAAATATGCCCATGATTATAAAGATGCTTACGTTCTCCAGGACTATTTGCCGGAAAAACTTGAAGGCCGGTATTTTTATAAGCCTACAGACAGAGGTTATGAAAATCGCATAAAACAGTGGTTGGAAAAGTGGCGTAGTCTGAAACAAAAGGAAAAGGACGCCAAAAATAATCAGAAGTAACCGGTATCCCAGTTCAATTTCATCTCTCGTTTTTATAGATGTCTCATGCCAGAGTCCCAGACTGTTTCATCCACGGATTCCCTTTAAGCAAGTCCATACATCGGAAAATTGCTTGACACCGTTATAAAATAAAAATACAACGCAGCGTAATTTTTGAAGTGCTTATCAAATTTTAACTGAGTGTTAGCCATCGGAATTGCCGAAGTGGAACAGATTAAAGGGATCTTCATCATTGTCGGAAACTTCGGGAGCGGGAAGACCGAAGTTTCCATAAACCTTGCCGTGAATCAAAAGCGTGCGGGTGTAGATGTAAAGATCGCAGATCTTGATCTGGTTAATCCTTACTTTAGAACTCGGGAGGCAAGGAAAGCTCTTGCTAAGCTGGGGATTGAGGTGGTTGTACCTGAGGAAAAGTACCTTCAGGCTGATTTGCCCATTTTGAGCCCGGTTATTTCAGGGTTAATCCGTCAACCGAGCGATCTGACGTTGATTGACGCTGGAGGCAATGATGTGGGAGCAACCGTCCTTGCAGCACTGGCAGATTCTTTCCGCAATAAACGTGTTCATATGTTGCAAGTGGTGAATCCCTTCCGGCCGTTCACTGATACCATTGAAAGCTGCTTGAAAATGCGTGATGAGATTGAAAGGGCTTCGAAGATGACCATCAATGGTATTATCGGTAATGCAAATCTCATCGATGAAACTTCGGTTGATGATATATACAACGGATATGATTTTGTTAAAACGTTGTCTGGCGAAATCCGGCTGCCGCTCAAGTTTATTACTGCCCCGGTAGAGCTGCTGCCTGATATAGATACGGGACGTTTTTCCTGTCCGGTGCTTCCCATAGAAAGACAGCTTGTTCCACCATGGAAAAAAGCCGTAAAACTGAAAAAATAAGTTGTTCGTTCTTAAGCATATAAATTAGAGACTTTTTAAAAATGTTAAATTTTGTTCAAGTTCAAGGAAGATGAAGATTTTAATCACCCCGATGAAAAATCCATCGGGACAGGCATCCATACATGAAGTATTTTGAGGATTAAAATTTGATTCCGACGCAGAAATTGGACAAAATAGGATGTTTTTCAAAGGTCTCTCAGAGAGGGGTTAAAAAATATGTCCTATAAACATACCATCGACAATAATCGATGCAAAGGATGCGGGCTATGTGTGACCGTTTGTCCTAAGAATGTTCTGGAGCTGTCCGATGAAGTGAATTCTATGGGCTATTTCCCTGCGCATCAAGCGCGTCCCGAAGACTGCATATTCTGTACGACCTGCTGTATTATGTGTCCGGATGTGGCCATAACCATCATCAAAGTCGTTGAAGAAACTCAAGCGGCAGAAGAATAACTGGAGGAAAATATGGGTAAAATATTAATGAAAGGAAATGAGGCAATTGGTGAGGCCGCAATCCGAGCCGGGTGTCTCAATTATTTTGCTTATCCAATTACCCCTCAATCTGAAGTCGCTGAATACCTTTCTCGCCGGATGCCGGAGGTCGGGGGCGTATTTTTGCAAGGTGAAAGTGAAGTTGCCGTGGGATATATGCTTTTCGGAGCTGCCGGGTGCGGTGCCCGGGTGTTTACCACGTCATCGAGTCCGGGGATAAGCCTGATGAGCGAAGCCATCAGTTATATTTCAGCTGCCGAGCTTCCGGTGGTTTTTGTCAATATTGTCCGGGGCGGACCGGGTTTGGGGGGGATATTGCCGTCCCAAGCGGATTATTTTCAGGCCACAAAGGGTGGCGGACATGGTGATTACAGATTGCTTGTCATGGCGCCGGCAAGTGTTCAGGAGGCCGTTGACATGGTCATGATGGCATTTCCTTTGGCGGAAAAGTATCGAAATCCGGTGATGATTCTTGGAGACGGATTGATCGGCCAGATGATGGAACCAGTTGAATTTTCGGATCACCTTAAATCCGAATCGAGCAATAAGGATGACTGGGCGACAAATGGGATGGACACCCGGAAGAGAAAAGAACGCAATCTGGTTAAATCTCTCTTTTTAGATGCGCAGCAACTGGAGGAACATAATTTGGCCTTAAAGGCTAAATACGACCGCATGAAGCAAGAAGAGGTTCGATATGAGCCTTATAATATCGATTCGGATTACCGGGCACTTATTGTGAGCTACGGCACCATGAGCCGGGTGTGCAAAACCGCCATTGACAATATGAAGGCCGAAGGTATTGAGGCGGCCATGATAAGACCCCTGACCCTTTTTCCATTTCCTATACATCCGATAAGGGAAGCAGCGTCAAAAGAAGGTTGCAAAGCCGTTGTCACTTTTGAGTTAAGCATGGGGCAAATGGTTGAAGACGTCGAAAGGAGCGTTCAGGGGAAACGTCCGGTTTACTGGCATGGAAAGGCCGGCGGAGAAATACCCACACCTGAAGAAGTTATTGATGCGGTTAAGTCCTTTATTAAAACGTGATGAATTCAAAAATACAGAAATTATCACCTGTCATATAAGGAGCAGATATAATGGCAAAAACGTACGAGAAACCCGAGGCGCTTTCCGACCAGGTTACCCATTACTGCCCGGGCTGCACCCATGGTGTTATTCACCGATTGGTAGCTGAAGTTATCGACGAACTGGGGATTCGGGGCCGAACGGTGGGCATTGCACCTGTTGGGTGTGCTGTGTTGGCCTATAATTATTTCACCTTCGACTTTCAGGAGGCAGCCCACGGTCGGGCACCGGCAATGGCTACCGGTATTAAACGGGTTCGGCCTGACCTCATTGTTTTCACCTATCAGGGGGACGGCGACCTTGCAAGTATCGGTATGGGAGAAATTATACATGCGGCCAACCGGGGAGAAAAGTTTACCACGATATTTGTAAACAATACGGTTTACGGAATGACCGGCGGGCAGATGGCACCCACCACATTGCAGGGGCAGCGAACCACAACCTCTCCTAGAGGACGAGACGTTGAAGATGTCGGTATGCCCATCAAAGTTGCCGAGTTGATCTCGGGACTTCAGACACCTGCATATATCACAAGACAAACGGTGTTAAAGCCAAAGTATATCGTCAGGGCCAAAAAATCGATTAAACAGGCGTTTAAGTATCAAATGGAAGGCCGGTGTTTCAGCCTGGTGGAATTTGTCAGCACCTGTCCGACCAACTGGGGGATGACGCCGGTGGAGTCGATTCAATGGGCCGAAGAAAATATGCTTCCCTATTACCAACTGGGCGAATTTAAAACACCCGATTAAAGAAATGTTTCGAATTTCTATATTATATTGAAATACTAAATGCTTTAAAAGTGTTTTCTTTATTTTGGCTACCTGGAATGGTGGAATGTTGGAATAATGGGAAATTGGGTCTTAAAGCGGGAAAGTCTTTTTATGAAAAACGACAGAATACATTTAAACCCAT
>Ga0210064_1000120_pt1 | contig 36621 bp, 35 predicted proteins | sample Muzzi_CordC_D2_FD_185531 | JGI IMG/M metagenome (GOLD analysis project Ga0210064, IMG submission 185531) | Wetland microbial communities from San Francisco Bay, California, USA, that impact long-term carbon sequestration - Muzzi_CordC_D2 (SPAdes) | ecosystem: Environmental > Aquatic > Marine >... | reverse complement strand
CGGGTTTCCTGCAGTTGCCTGACTTTTCCGTGCGCACCCCACTGGCGATAGCGTGCGGCGGCATCCCGCCGATATACGGCAGCCACGTGCGACCGGTCCCGCTGCAACCAGAAGCGACCGGCGAGTTCGCAGGCCAGCGCCTCGATATTGATGAAGCCCTGTTCCCGTGCCGCATCGATTGCCCTTTCATAGTGCATGACCGCTTCATACCGGTCACCGTGGATGCGTGCCATCTCTGCCTGCAGCAAGGCATACTGATGGGCAGAAATTCTGCGGTGCGTTGTCAGCCCATACGCGCATGCGCGCCAGTAACGACTCAAGCTTTGCAAGTGCAGCGTCCTTTGCGTCAGGGCCCAGGGAAGCGAAGACCGCTGCCAGTACCAGAGCGTGGTTAAAACACAGCAAGGCATCCCAGATCATGCCGCGTACGCCGAAAATGACTTTCTCCGCCATCTCTGCATAGTGCATGGCCGCCTGATAATCCTGCATCAGGTAGCAGATATTCAGCTTTATCACATAGTAGAAGGCGATGAAAAACGGCACCTCACCGTAGGCCTCCCGATAGGCCGATTCGCTGAAACCATCCCCGTCGAGCGACAGCGGCGCCTCTGTTTTGCCCTGCAGGCAGCGGCCCCACTGCAGCATTAACTGATGGGCATCCCCAATGCTCTGGTACCGGTAACCGGACAGAAACTGCAGCTTGACACTGTACTCCTCGATATACAGGTCAAGATTCATGCCACTGAACAGGGCGTGCCAGCTTTCGTGAAAACCACCATACCCGCCGTAGGTAAAATCACCGGACTCGATACCGGCCTCATAAGCGGCGCGCGAGTATCTGAAGCACTCCTTGATATGGTCACGCCACAGACCGATATAGCAGCTGAACATGTGATTGACCTTGGCACGTGCAGTACGGTCATCCAGCTCGCGGTTTACACTCAGGGCCAGCAGACCGAAATCGTAGGCACTGGCATAATCAGCTGTGCGTGCGGCAATATTGATGGCGTGGGTGACGTAGCCGTAGGCGGACTCCTCGGTATTCCCGTGCTGCAATGACAAGCGTACCATGCAGGCCGCGATCAGCATGGTCATGGGTATGTCACCGGAGATATAGTTTGGCGCCCACATGGTCATGAGCAGTTTCATGCAGACTTTCACGTCAGGATCCTGCATGGCCGGCAGGTGTACCAGGTCGGCAACCTGTTTGCCGGTCAGCTGTTGCTGGATGTCCCGGATTTCCCGATCCACCAGTGCCAGCTGGTCCGTCTCGCTGTCAGGAAACCGGATGCCGAACAGCGCCACGCCCTCACGCCCCAGGGCGGCGGCCTCCGTGAAGCGCGACAGGTTTTCGTACTGGATAATGCGCAGGTTGCAGATGATCCCCTGCTCGCGCCGGGTGCGCGCCTTCTCCATCAGCAGGTTGAATCCCGCCTCCGCCGCGTCGAAATTACCGCTTAGATAGGCGCACTCGGAGCACTCGCGATGCAAGTCGAAGGCAAGGGTATAGTTGTGCTCCCAGGGATCTGGCGGTAACAGTTCCACCCCCTTGCTGAAGTAGGCATAGGCGCTTCCATAAGCCGTTGATAGCTTTGCTTTCAGACCGGCGCGCAGGTTGAGCCTTGCCAGGCGGTTTTTCTCGCCACCATCCAGGATCAGCGCGCTGCCCAGGTTCAGATGATTGACGATCTCGAACAGCTGCTCGTCCAGTTCCGTCGCGCTGGTGCTGGCAAGCAGCAGTGACCCGATCTGGTAGTGAACCGGCTCGCGCCGGGACTGCGGAATCATCCCGTAGGCCGCCTCCTGTACCCGGTCATGGTAGAACGTGAAAACCTGCGCATTCTGTTGCTCGATGAGGCCGTCTGCTATCGCCCGTTCGAGGTGTTGCAGGGTGGTATCGGCACCCTTCCCGCAGGCCGTCGCCAGCGTGGTCAGGGTAAAACGGTTGCCAATACAGGCGGCCAGTCTGATTACCTCCCCTGTTGCTTGCGGAAGACGCCCGATTTTACGTGCCATCAGATCGACCACGTTGTCGGCGGCACGCATGGCGTTGATCGCATCGACATCCCAGTTCCAGCCGAACCCCTTGTCGAGATGCAACTGGCCTTCCTCAAAAAGGGAGCGCAGGAATGCGCGGGCAAAAAACGGATTTCCATCGGTCTTCCGGTGCACACAGCCAGCCAGTGGCAGCGATTCCTCCCCGCTGCAGCCCAGGGTGTCCTGAATAATATGATTGACGCTGTCGATGTCGAGAGGCTGCAGATCGATTTCATCGAGTGTCCCGCCGGTCTCGTGCAATTCGCGAATCACTGATCGCAGAGGGTGCGTGGCATCCACCTCGTTATCGCGATAGGCGCCTATCATCAGCAGTCCATTCATGTTGATGCCGGTCACCCAGCTCTGGAACAACCGGATGCTGGCTGCGCTGGCCCATTGCAAATCATCCAGAAACAGCACCAGGGGACGCTCCGGGCGGGCAAATACGGCAATAAATTTCTGGAAGTAGAAATTAAACCGGTTCAGCGATTCCACTGGCTTGAGTTCCGGTACCGGCGGTTGCCTGCCGATGATCAGTTCCAGTTCCGGAATCACCTCGATGATGACCTGGGCGTTTACGCCGATGGCCGCAAGTATGCGTTGCTTCCATTGCTCGATATCCGCTTCGGGTTCGGTCAGAATCTGCTTTACCAGTTCCCAGAATGCCTGCAGGATGGCGCTGTAAGGATTGGAACGCTCGAGTTGGTCGTATTTGCCGCTGACAAAGTAGCCATTACTCGCGACGACGGTATCCCGAATATGCTGTATCAGGGAGGTTTTACCCACTCCGGAGTAACCTGCGACCAGCACCAGCCCGGATCCGCCCTGGCGCACCCGGTCAAAGGTATCCAGCAGCCGCTGCAGTTCACGATGCCGGCCGTATAACCGGTTCGGTATTTCGAAATATTCCGGCCGATCATGCAGCGCAAGGGTTAATGCACCAACGGTGCCGGTATTCCGGTACTGCTGCTGGCATTCCTGCAGATCTGCCAGCACGCCCTGGGCACTCTTGTAGCGTTCATCGGCCTTTTTCATCAGCAGGCGCATGACAATGTCCGACAGGGAACGGGGAATATTCGCATCGATACTGGCGGGGTGTTCCGGAATGCGTGCCAGGTGACAGTGGATAAGTTCGAGGGGATCCTTCGTGTCGAAGGGCGGCTTCCCGGTCAGCATTTCATAGAACATGACACCGAGCAGGTAGAGGTCAGTGCGGTAGTCGATATCCGCCTCGATACGTCCCGTCTGCTCCGGGGCAATGTAGGCCAGATTGCCGTCTGACAGCACATGCCGGGTATGCGCATCGGCATTCAACCTTACCGCATGGTAAAACCCCGATATCCATACCCCCTGCCCGTTCTTTCCCAGGAGAACGACGTCGGGCCGCAGCCGGGTATGCACGATTCTCTGTCGGTGCAGCTCCGCGACAATCGATGTTATCCGGATGGCAATCCGGAGAAAGCCGGGGGTATCGAGTGGCCCTGAGCCGAGTACGGTATCCAGCAACTCACCGCCCGGATCCTCCAGTACCAGCGCAGCACTGTCTGTGCTGACGACCAGGTCATGTGCTTTCAGGACACCGGGGATACTGATGGCGCGCAGGGTGCCGAATTCGGCTTCGAGCTGTTCCGCCAGAAGCGGGTCCGGTGACTGATTGCGAGTGGTCCTGACCAGCACCGGAAGATTGTCTTGCGCACGCACACCGCGGTACAGACACCAGTTGCGGTCTTCCCTGAGCGATTCGTTGATTGAATATCCCGGAATCACGCGCTGTTCCCCTTGCCGCCCACTGCTTCCCGGGCTGGTGAATGATTCATTCTGCCTGCGTCCTCTACACTGCCATGGACCATGGGAATAAAGTATAGGTAGAAACCGAAACAGAACTACGTATGAACTGCAGATCCGCGGATCCTGGAAGTCAGTAAATCAAATAAATTATCGATTCGGGAGGCTTGTCATGCGGCATTTATGCCTCTCCTGGTTAGATCAAATATTTGTACAAATATTTTACATATATGTTGACAAATCTTGTACATCAGGCTATCTTTCTCACTGAGACTGGAAGCATATGTAGGGATATTTATTTTATATCTATTATTTACAATGCATTAACAGAATCTCACGGTAGATGTACGTGTACAACTATTGTGCATATTATTACTAAATTTACTCAGGAGAATTACCATGACAACCGATTCGAAATCTCAGACAGGTGTTCGTGTTACACGCATCCACTCGCATTTCCTGGCATTCACGCTCCTGGCTGCGGCATCGCTGCCGGCTATGGCGGCACAAAAGGTTACCCAGATACTCGATAACAACGGCTTCCAGACCTTGCTGTTTGCGCTGGAAACCACCGGCCTGGCATCTGTGGTGGATGAAAACCGGGTAACGCTGTTTGCGCCCACTGATGACGTGTTCGCCGAAACGGCTGATGCGCTGGGGTGCGCAGATGCCGTGGATCTGGCGACCCGATTGCTCAACATCGACGTTAACGGTACCGATGCGTTGTCGTACGTGCTGACCTATCACGTTTACCTGGGAAGGCTGAAAACCACTTACAGCATCCTTTCCGCGGATACACTGCAAACAGCCAACGGTGAATTGATAGCCACGGGTGTCGGAAAGGGCGGACTGTTTGTGGAGGGAATAGCGAATGCCGAACCATCCAACATCACGACAGACGGTATCAGGGCACAGAAGGCCTCTTTCGTCTATGCTATCGACTCGATTCTCCTGCCAATCGATCCGGCAGGTGTGTGCGCCGCCGGGTAACCGGGTAGCAAGGTAATGGTAAAGCACCGGGACTGACCAGCAGGGATGGCAGTCCCGGTGTCAACCTGGCGGTTGGTCAGGGTACCTGCCAGGGAATACCTGATCATGGCCTTGCGGGGAGCTTGTACCAGGACAAGCTGTGCGGTGGACAGGAACGGAATCACGGTTGATCCCCAAACCCCGGCAAGCTCGCCCACTACCACAGTGAGTTTCGCCTTGTTACCGTTTGGTTATAGCTGTCTATACCTTTGGATAAACTGGTTCATTAATTATCGTCATGTCACCACGGCGTGAATTCGGAGTCATTATCGCGGGCAACGAACTGCTGAATGGCAAACGTGGGGACAAACATTTGCCGCATGTGATCCGCGTCCTGTCTGCCCGGGGACAGGAAGTGCTCTGGTGCCGAATAGTCGGCGATGACAAGCAGCGTCTGGTGCACGAGTTCCGTCAAACCCGGAACGGTTCCATTCCGGTATTTTGCTTTGGCGGTATCGGTGCGACGCCGGATGACCGAACCCGGCAGGCAGCGGCTACGGCCTTCGGAGTCCGCCTGGAGCGGCATGCCGAGGCTGCAAGGTTAATTGAACGGCAGTTTGGCGGGGAGGCTTATCCGCACCGGATCAGGATGGCCGAATTACCCGAGAACTGTCTGCTGATCCCGAATGCCTGCAACCGGATACCCGGGTTTACACTCAACGATCACCATTTTCTGCCAGGTTTTCCGGAAATGGCCTGGCCGATGCTGGACTGGGTGCTGGACCGTTATTACCCGGCGCTTGACGAGTTGCACCTGGAAAGGTCGGTGCGAGTACCGGGTGTACGGGAATCCGATCTGCTCGAACTGATGGAACGGTTGGCACGCCGCCATAAAGCGGCGGATTTGTTCAGTCTGCCGCGGCTGGGTGAGGGCGCCAGTGTCGAGATCGGTTTTCGCGGCGGGCGTGCAGCGATTGATGCAGCATTCAGCGATTTGATATCCGCACTCCAGGAACGATCCATGGTTTTCGAGGTGGTTCCCGCCTGAGGTAGATTCAAACCGGGCCCCGTGCCGCTGCCGGATGCGCGCGCTGACGGTGGACTGGGTCAGGTGCAGTTGCCTGGCGGCTTCCAGGAAACTGCCGTTGGCGGTGATGGCGAAGAAGGTGCGGGCCTGGTCGATATCCATGACGGGTCTTTAATATCGAATTAATCGATGTTACATAGCAAATAATATCGTTTGACTGTCATATAAACGCCCATCTATAGTGTCGGCAGGATATTTTTTTACAGGAGCTACGCTATGAACAACGAGATCCAGGTTGCTTACGATGTCGAGGGTTATCTGATCGACCCGGAAGATTGGGACGAATCCGCGGCCCGCACTCTCGCTGCGGAAGAGGGTATCGAACTGGATGCGGCCTACTGGCCGGTGCTCCATTTCATGCGCGAATACTGGAGAGAGCACCGGGTGGCGCCGGATGTACGCCATGTGGTGGATTTCCTGGTCCGGGAACAGGGCTTCCATAAAAAGAAGGCAAAGCAGCACCTGTTCGGGTTGTTTCCCTACGGCTATGTGAAACAGGCCTGCAAGATCGCCGGTATGCAGCGCCCGCGTGCCTGGAGCACCGGCTGATCCGGATCGCCTGCGGTTGCTACCTTTCCCGGGCGGGGCACGTCGCGATTGCCGGATACAGAGGGTTCTCGCGGCCGACGGGCTTACCCTGCGAATCAACTACCATGCCAGCCCGGCCAGTCCGCGGCAGGGCTGACTGATCATTCCGGTCATGCTGCCGGCCGGCGGCACCCTGGCCCGGTATCTGCTGCGGACGGCCTGATTTACCGTGTCGCCGGAGGCGGTACAATGACGGCTTGGGGCCGCTCCGGCGGCGCCTGTCACAAACCCGCAGGAGGTGCTCCCATGACTGAGGAAGGCCGGATGGCATATCTGAAGGTCGCGCTGTATGCAATCGGGATTTTCTTCATTATCGGAATTTATCCCATGATGATGTGGATCTGGCCGGACGGCTGGGGCTGGGAACCGCGCCAGTATGAATACGAACAGATGATCATGGGCGTCTATGCCACCCTGGGTGTGTTTCTGATACGGGCGGCAAAAGATCCCTTGTCCAATCTGAGCCTGATCCGGTTCACCATCTGGTCCAGCATCGTGCACGGGACCATCATGCTGGTGCAGGCGCTTGTGGATCAAACGGAACGCGCGAATCTCCTGGGTGATATCCCGGCGCTGTTCCTGGTCGCTTTCGTGCTGTGGTTCCTGCTGCCGCGGCGGCGCCAGATGACCCACAGTTAACAAGGCATACATTGACACAGCCTCGTGTCTCTCAGCGAGACGCCGTGAATACTTGGCCCAGGCCAGCCTCTCGACCGGTTCCCGGTCTCACCTCCTCCCTGCGGCCGACACTCGCGGACAGACACGAGGCCTTGTCAGCGTAGTTTATGTAAGAGTTTCCCGTTTGTTTCTCCCTCCCCCTGCAAGGGGGAAGGAGCGGCCGAATGGCCGATCGATCCGGCTTTCAGCCGTTATCCGAAGTCACCGGCTTTAGCCGGTGGAGTATTCACAAAAGATGTCTCGTGATCACGTAGCGTTACTGCACCAGGCGCGCGGTCCCTGGCAGGCGTATGGATACGTGCTACAGTAACCCCATCGACTGTCGCCGGTTTCCATGTCTGGTGACGGTACTTTCACTGGAACTTACGGAAGGTCAGTAGTGAGATGAACCAACCGGCGACCGACCCGGTCTGCGGTATGCAGGTCTCGCTGGAGAGCGAGTACACCCATACTTACCAGGGTGCCGCCTATTACTTCTGCTGCGGTGGCTGCCGTGACAAGTTCGCGGCCGATCCCGAGCGTTACCTGAATCCGCCTCGCGAGGAGTCCGACACCGGTTGCGCCAGCGGCACGTGCGCCTCCGGCAGTACGAACTACATCTGCCCGATGTGCCCCGATGTCCGGCAGCCGGGGCCGGGCAGTTGCCCGAGCTGCGGCATGGCGCTGGAGCCCGAGACCGTGCAGCCACCGGCGACGCGCACCGAATACACCTGTCCCATGCACCCGGAGATCGTGCGCGATGCGCCGGGCAGCTGTCCGAAGTGTGGCATGGCGCTGGAGCCGCGCACGGTCGCGATCGAGGAGGAAAACCCGGAACTGGCCGATATGACGCGGCGTTTTTGGTTCAGCGTTGCACTGGCCTTGCCGGTGTTCGTGCTGGCGATGGGCACCGACCTGGCACCGGGCCTGTTCCCCGCCGGGCTGCCCCTGCGCAGCATCCAGTGGATCGAGTGCCTGCTGGCAACGCCGGTGGTGCTGTGGGGCGGCTGGCCGTTCTTCGTGCGCGGCTGGCGGTCGGTAATCACCTGGAACCTCAACATGTTCACCCTGATCGGACTCGGCGTGACGGTCGCCTGGTCCTACAGCGTCATCGCCCTGCTGCTGCCGGAGGTGTTCCCGCCCGTGATGCGCCATGCCGACGGCACGGTCGCCGTCTACTTCGAGGCGGCCGCCGTCATCACCGCCCTGGTGCTGCTGGGGCAGGTGCTGGAACTGCGCGCCCGCAGCCGCACCAATGCCGCCATCAAGCTGTTGCTGGGGCTCGCGCCGAAGACCGCACGCCGGGTGAATGCCGACGGCAGCGAGGCCGACATCCCGCTGGAGCAGGTCCGGCCCGGCGACCTGCTGCGGGTACGCCCCGGCGAGAAGGTGCCGGTGGATGGCGTGGTGACCGAGGGCGGCAGTGCCATCGACGAGTCCATGGTGACCGGCGAGCCGATTCCGGTGGAGAAGGGCGCCGGCGCCACGCTGATCGGCGCCACTGTCAACGGCACCGGCAGCCTGGTGATGCGCGCCGAGAAGGTCGGCGCCGATACCCTGCTGGCGCAGATCGTGCAGATGGTCAGCGCGGCACAGCGTTCACGCGCCCCGATCCAGAAGCTTGCGGACGTGGTGGCCGCCTGGTTTGTCCCGGCGGTGGTGGCGGTCGCGCTACTGGCCTTTGCGGTGTGGGGGCTGTGGGGGCCGGAACCCCGCCTGGCGCATGCCATCGTGAACGCCGTGGCGGTGCTCATCATCGCCTGCCCCTGCGCGCTGGGACTGGCCACCCCCATGGCCATTATGGTGGGCACCGGCCGGGGAGCCACCCTGGGCGTGCTGATCAAAAACGCCGAAGTGCTGGAGACGATGGAAAAGGTCGACACCCTGGTGGTGGACAAGACCGGCACGCTGACCGAGGGCAAACCCGAGCTGGCCTCGGTGGTGACCGCCAACGGCTTTCAGGAGAGCGAACTGTTGCAACTGGCGGCCAGCCTGGAACGCGCCAGCGAGCACCCCCTGGCGGCGGCCATCGTGCGCGGCGCGGAGCGCAAGGGCATCGAACTGCTGCCGGTTGCGGACTTCGCCTCGCAGACCGGCAAGGGCGTTACCGGCACGGTCGACGGGCGGCGCGTCGCGCTGGGCAACCGGCAACTGTTCGCCGATCTGGACATCGCTGCGGGCAGCCTGCCGCAGCAGGCCGAGCAGGGGCGCAGCGCGGGCCAGACCGTGTTGTTCGTGGCCATCGACGGCATCGCCGCCGGACTGCTCGGGGGCGCGGACCCGGTCAAGGAATCCACCCCCGAGGCCATCCGTGCGCTGCACGCGGCCGGCGTCAAGGTCGTCATGCTGACCGGCGACAGCCGGACCACCGCCGAAGCGGTCGCCGGCCGGCTCGGCATCGACCGCGTCGAGGCCGAGGTGTTGCCCGAGGGCAAGGCCGAGATCGTCCGCCGGCTCCAGGCCGAGGGCAACATCGTTGCCATGGCCGGCGACGGCATCAACGATGCCCCGGCACTGGCGCAGGCCCACGTCGGCATCGCCATGGGCACCGGCACCGATGTCGCCATGGAAAGCGCCGGCATCACGCTGGTGAAGGGCGACCTGCGCGGCATCGTGCGTGCCCGGCAGCTGAGCCGTGCCGTGATGCGCAACATCCGCCAGAACCTGTTCTTCGCGTTTGTCTACAACTCGCTCGGCGTGCCGGTTGCCGCCGGGGTGCTCTACCCGTTCTTCGGCTTGCTGCTGTCACCGATGCTGGCGGCCGTCGCCATGAGTTTCAGCTCGGTGTCGGTGATCGGGAATTCACTGCGCCTGCGGCACGCGGCGATATAAGAAAAGTGAAAAGGGGACAGTGAAAAGGGGACGGAGGGATTAATATTTAATCCCTCCGTCCCCTTTTCCCACCCTTTTCCCAGAATCAACCAAGCCCAACACGCTTCTGGATGTGTGTATACTTGGCGCAGGACAGGGGTCGGCTGCAATACGTTATTGTTATCCGGCTCAACAAGTAAACGAAAAGAGACTGCCCAGTGAGCCAAACCCAGGTTATCGCCCCCCGTTTGCCCTCGTCCTGTCGCTCGGCGGCTGCGGCAAGTCCGAGACCCTGCCGCCCCCCGTCCCCGAGGTGACCGTGATCAAGGTCGAACCGAAGGACGCACCGGTTACCTTCGAGTTTGTCGGCAGCACCGAGAGTTCGACGAGCAGAGCAGCCCGTTGACCTACGTGGCCCGGCTCGATCCCATCTGGGTGAACTTCAGCATTTCCGAGGACGAATTGCTCAAGTACCGGGAACAGCGTAAAACCGGTCTGCTGCGCTTTCCGGAGCAAGACGCGTTCGTCGTGGACATTGTGCTGGCCGACGGATCTGTCTACGCCGAAAGCGGCAGGATCTTCTTCCGGGACTGGGAAACGGGAGGGAGGCGGCCGATGAAAAGAATGGTTCGGCGATTGATGTGGTTCTTTCGAGAGACGGGGCGATCCAGGAAGCCAAACTCTTGACACTGTATGAACCTCTGCGGATAGGGCAATAATCGGACTGGTCAACAGCGGTACACCTGCTAGTCTGACTTAGAGAACAATCTCGCAAGGATGCGAACATGTTGCCGTTACCGGCTGGCAGGGAAGCCAGTCCGGGCGGCGGCGCGTTTCGTTACGCACGCCATCGCCCGGAACGGACCCTCCTTTATCAGCTTGTCGAAGAATACTACCCCGCCTTCCTGGCGTTTACCTGGGTGGCGCCAACGGGAACCGGTTCCGCTGGGTCAAGGCGCCGAGCAGCGCCGAACTTACGCAACTGGCCCATCGGATCGCTCACCGCGTAGGTCGATTCCTCGAACGGCAGGGACTGCTGGAGCAGGATGTCGAGAACAGCTATATGGCCTCGGATGCGGTGGACGAAGGACCGATGGATCTGTTGCTGGGGCATTCCATTACCTATCGTATCGCTGTGGGACCACAGCAAGGGCGCAAGGTGTTTACACTGCAAACGCTGCCGGCCTGCGATCCAGAAGACGGTTGCACTGAGTCGGTGGCCAAGGTGGCTGGTTTCTCGCTGCATGCGGGCGTGGCGGCCAGGGCCGATGAACGCAAGAAGCTGGAACGGCTGTGCCGCTACGTCAGTCGTCCCGCCGTCTCTGAAAAGCGGCTTTCCCTCACACCGAACGGCAACATCCGTTACCAACTCAAGACACCGTACCGGGATGGCACCACCCATGTGATCTTCGAACCTTTGGATTTCATTGCCCGGCTCGCCGCCCTGGTTCCCAAGCCACGAGTCAATCTGACCCGTTTCCACGGTGTCTTTGCACCCAACAGCAAACATCGTTCAAAGGTGACGCCAGCCAGGCGGGGCAAGGGCAACAAGACCAAAACGTCTGATGAGCCGCAAGAGAAAACCCCGGCCGAACGGCATGCGGCCATGAGCTGGGCGCAGCGGCTGAAGCGTGTTTTCAATATAGATATCGAAACCTGTGGGGAATGCGGCGGTGCTGTCAAGGTCATTGCCTGCATCGAAGACCCGGTGGTCATTGAGAAGATACTCACCCATCTGCAGGGAAAGGTCATCTCTGGGCCAACGCACCTGTTGCCGGAAGGCCGGGCGCCGCCTGCTGATCTGTTCAACTGAGGCCATCAAAATCTCTCCATCCATCCAGATTGCGGTTACCCATACGGCAGGGGTTCGGTTGGCCTGATGCCCGGGGTAACCGCGAAGTGGGCCTGGCAAAGCAGTAAGGTTCGAGGGTGAGCGCGGAAGGCGGCAAGATTTCGGGATGGTGGCAGGGCGCGGGGGCCTTCGTTACCATTGGACGACCTGTTGACGAGAGAAGAAATGCGCGTTTATTCTGCCTATACTCCCTGGTGACGCTGGTCGAGCGCAAGTCGCTGTATACGGTTATCCGCTCCGTACTTCACAAGACCGCTGAGGCCGTCCGTCATGCGGTCGTGGACGGCCTGACGCCGTACATCGACTGGGTGCATACCATCACCTATGACAATGGACGGGAGTTCGCCGACCATGAAGGCATGGCCAGTGACCTTGATGCCAGTATCTACTTCGCCCATCCTTATGCCTCCTGGGAACGCGGATTGAACGAGAACACCAACGGCCTTATCCGCCAGTACTTCCCGAAGCACCGGGATCTGACCACCGTCACGGAACAGGAAATCGAACAGGCCATGGATAATCTCAATCACCGTCCGAGAAAGTCACTGGGCTTCCGGATACCCTACGAAGTCTTCTTCAACACCAGGACTTCGTTAACCGTTGCACTTCATAGTTGAATCCGAGATCTAATACTTGTGCTGAGGAGGTCCAGACCCGACGAAAGGAGCAACTCATGCAATGGCGGCATCCAATAAAGAGTATCCGGGCCAGTACAAGCGGCACCAAACGAATCCTGGTCGTAGTCCTTGGATTCACATTGGCCGCCTGCGTTCCTTTCGTCACCAGCGAGTATTACCGACCCCACTCGGTAGAGGGCCGTAGCACTGAGGCAACTTGTCCCCCTGATCCAGCTTTCTGGCTGATCGAACGCGGCGGTGTCGTAGTGGGTACCAGGATCAATGATGGTAAACACACGAAAATAGATATGACGTTCGAGATCCCGGAGGGGAAAAACGTCAGATTACTGTGCCAAATGCTGACGGTGACTACTTCCAGCGGGAAAACCTTACAAGGAGAACTAACCGGCAGGGTTATGCCATCCCACGGCCGATCACAAAAAGTCTCAGCGGGTGAATTACTCATAGGAGGTGACCGCGGTCTGTTCGGTCCCGGATATTCACCCTATTTCCGCATTTTTCACAATCTCTATTGGTTTTCAGTTTCCCTTGATATCAGACATCCGGACCAACTCGCTGTTCGATTCCCATCATTTCTCGTCAATGGTGTGGAAGAGTCCTTACCGGTGATCAACTTTATTCTGGATACTGATTTCCGCGTACTTGAGTCGCTGAACTGCTAACCGGGAGAATTCCATTTCAAAGACACAAATCACATCCCAATGTGAATTGATAACTGGTCAGGTTGATGTAACGCTCAGCGTGCTGATGGATACGTTCCGAGCGATAACGAGTGATGGGATGCGCTGGTGACTACAGAGTTGCAATACACAGCAAGCGTCCTATAGCCCCTCGCGGTGTCCCTGCCCCAGGTTCCCCCCTATGGCTCACACCAAGGGACTCGTATCCCCTGGTCTCGATGCCTAACGCCATGACTTTTATGAGAAGTGGTGGGCCCGCCAGGACTCGAACCTGGGACCAAGGGATTATGAGGGCCAGTAAAATCAATAAGTTACTGATTATACTGGATCGGTGAATCTTTGGTACAGTTGGTGAAAATTGTGTTGATTCAACAGGTTAGTATGGATTGGCGCAGAGTGTAAAAACTGGGCGGTGTACCGGGAGAGTACCGTGAATTCAGACAGCGGTTTTCCTCATGACCAATAGAAATAGCCACCACCGCACCAATAATCCGATTCCGGGTACTGTCTCTCCAGAAATTATATGCTATATTGTGTTCACCCTAAGGGTGAATTCTATCATGAGATACCGCGTGCCATCCGAGACTCCAAAAGGATCATATTTTGATCGTCATTTTCAGGGCCAGACAGCTGGAGCGCTGCTACCAGGAATATCGGAAGGCCGTTAAGGCGTATGGCGAGGATGCCGCCAAACGATACGTGTTGCGCATCAACACGATCAAGCAAGCCCGGGACATCGAGGAGTTGATGAAACTGCCCGTGTTGCGCTGCCATCCACTGAAAGGAAATCGAGCAGGACAATACGCCGTTAATATCACCGGCTTCTATCGGCTAATTTTTTCTCTGGAGGGTGAGATGTTGGAAATTGCCCGCATCGAGGAAGTGAGCAAACACTATGGCGACTAATCAGGAAACTTATTCGGACCTTGCGGTACCGCCTGGCGTGTACCTGACTGAAGTTGTCGAGGAGATGGGCATGAGCCAAGCCGAACTGGCACGGCGCATGGGCCGGCCTGTCCAGGCGATCAGCGAGATCGCCAATGGTATCAAGTCCATCACCCCGGATACCGCCCTGCAGCTTGAACAGGTGCTTGGGGTGCCCGCCCATATCTGGACTGGGCTGGAATCCGAATATCAGCTAACAAATGCACGAAATGAGGCTGCAGAACAGGTTGAACACGAAACCGATTTGGCTGTTCGTTTCCCCTACCCGGAAATTGCGAAGCTCGGCTGGGTAAAATCAACTCGCAAACGATCGGAAAAGGTACTGGAGTTGCGACGATTTTTTGGTGTTGCCTCATTGCATAATTTGCAGGGCGTTCGCGCCTATGCGCCGGCATTCCGCCAATCCGTCCGTGCGGAGGTCTCGCATGAAGCACTGGTTGCCTGGTTGCGTGGTGGCACATTAGAGGCTGACAAGATAGGAACCGGGCAGTTCGACAGTGTGAAGGCGCGCGAGGCAATACAAGTGCTTCGTCACCTGACACAAAAAGAGCCCTCGGTATTTCTACCGGAACTCAAACAGAGGCTTGCAGACGCAGGCATTGCGTTTGTGCTGCTGCCACACTTACCCAAGACTTATACTAATGGTGCCACTTATTGGCTGACTCCGAATAAAGCCGTTCTGATGATGACCATCAGGGGAAGCTGGGCAGATATCTTCTGGTTCAGCCTGTTTCACGAACTGGGACACATCCTACTGCATGATAAGCGCCATACTTTTCTCGAAGACGGAATTGATGATCCCGATTGGAAGAAACAGGAAGAAGAAGCTGATGAGTTTGCCAAAAAAACACTCATCCCGCCGGAACTCTGGCGCGCCTTCGCGAGGGCAGGTCATTTTAGCGCGGCCAATATTGCGTCATTTGCTAAGGAGATAGATATCGCCCCCGGAATTATTGTTGGCCGATTGCAACATGATGATCTGATCCCTCCTAACCATCATATGCATCGGGTACGATACAAATGGGTTATGGGTTAGTTGATTACCTTCACTGCAACCAAAAAGGAGAGCGGCTATGAGAATGAAACCGGATAAACCATCACGTCGGAATCCCGTTGCCAGATATGCGGTACGATTCCAGCGAGCAACTGCATTCCGTGACCGAACCAAGTACCGTCGCCATAACAAGCATAAAGGGAGCAAGTCCTATCCAGTATGCATTTTTCTTAGTGTGTAGTGGATAGGGCTTTTAGCGGGAGTTAAGCGGTTTGGCTACGGCAGTAAAATCAGACGAAACATCTGAAAAGGAATTTGCTGCCAGCTTCTGTCCAGGGCAACAACAGGAAAATTCGTATCCAACGGCCAAAGAAGTATCAGCCGCCTACCTGACATGAGGATGTAACAGCAAGATGGGGAATATAGCTTGTCTCTGCTGGGGATCATTGATCTGGGATCCACGTACGCTCCCGATTCAACGACATTGGTTTCAGGATGGGCCATTGATCCCCGTTGAATTTGTCCGCCAATCCTCAGACGGCAGGCTTGCGATGGTTATCGAGCCAAACGCAAAGCCTGTTCGAACGCTGTGGACTGTAATGGATGATGTGAATCTGGATGCCGCTATAGAGGCATTACGCAGCCGGAAAGGAATCCCGAAATCTACGAAAAACAAAATCGGTCATTGGTCTATCGGCGAAGAATAACCAAGTGATATACCCGATTTACCAGAGTGGGTCAGAAGCCGAGGTATCGAGTCCGTCATCTGGACTGCCCTTGGCCCGAAATTCAATTAAAAAGATGACGAGGTTCCTACGGCAGACCAGGCAGTGCAATATTTCAGAAGCCTGTCTGGATCGGTAAGGGACGAAGCAGAGAAATATATGCGGAATGCTCTGCCGCAGATTGATACGGACTATCGCGTGAGATTTGAAGCTGAACTCGGATGGAGCCTATTTCAGCCCGTGTAACATGATCTAAATACATGTTCGAATCATTCCCGTTCCGAGGCACTGCAGAAACGGCTTCAATATTACGGTGTGACCAATGTTGCCTCGTTGGCAATTGCCACTGCCAGCATTTTCTGTTCATCCTTTTCAGATGGCCAGTTCACAATGTTTGCATGCAGGGGATGAGGCGTTGTTTCCGGGACAATTGCCAGCCCCGTTTTTGTAATTGCAACTGCTGGTGTATCTCCTCTCGCATGGAGCGTTCGCCCGCCTGGTCCTGCTACATATTTGCGTCCGATATCCCAGACCTCTTTCTCAGCGATATCTGATATCCGGTAAACCGAGGTTTCACCATTGGACGCGGGCATATAAGCTGCGGGTCTTACAATGCCATTGGCTACACTGATATGCCTTTTTGAAAGGATATAGCGGGCAATCTGCTCACTGACTTCCACCCTGTCCTGCTGCGAGGGCTTATGGGCAGATCCGTGAAATATGGCTAATAAGCGTCTGAGGAATTGAGCCATCGAATACCTCTGTTCCATGCGACTTGTTACCTGTGCCCAGAAGGCTGGCATAGGTGATCCGGTTCGTGCCATCTACGCTGGCAACAAGTGTGCGATTCTTGCCAAAATTCCATTCAAACCCGATATCGCCATTGGGTTCTGGCACTATTTCCGGCATGGGCAGCCATGATGGCATTGCATTCAGGAATCGCACTGCTTCGTCATAGGTTTCTTGCGTAATTGGGAGTGCGCCATATCCATCCCAGCCATCTACAGAACACTCTTTGTATGTTTCCTTGAGCGCAACAAGAACACCACCCAGATAATTCCAGGTTACCGATTTGCGCAGACTGGCAACGGTATCCTCATATAGTTTTTGAAGACTCTGGGATGCATCACTTGATCCAGTACTGTACGGATAGGGTCGTATTGCCGGTCGATTTTGAATAGCAATTGTTGTCATTGGAAAAGCTCCACTGCCTTTTCAGTTATGCTTTCGAAAAATACCGTGTTCTTAAAGTTTCTCAATTGCTCCAAGTCTTGCCAGAACTCATCTCCCCGTGGATCAAATTCTTTCGTTATAAAAACATCGATATCAAGAACGATCGGCGCATAATCATCATGAACGCCCTCTAAAGCCTGTGTTAAAAAACCACGCGCCCCAATCGCTGGGTCGGTGATATCGATTCTGGTCAGAAAACTGCCCAATGCCTGATTCAGTCCTGCCGGAATAGTAGGCGGCGCTTCCAGATATTCTTTGAGTTCCGTATTTAGCGGAAGTTTCAGGATATTGATATACCGCGTACCTATGCGTGTTATTGGGTCCGGCGAGACTGCATCGACATATACATCCCAAAGCCTGGCGGCCTCTTCTTTCATCTCTTCCCAGGTGTTGTAAGGTTCAAGCTGGCTAAATGTGAACCCATCCACCCGGAATTGGGCAACACGATGCCCGTCTTCAGAGCTGTAACGATATCCCGCAATCGTATGCCCGATCGTTACCGTAGTCGGTTGGCCGTCTTCATTGTGTAATCCGAATTCTCCCCGCTGAAGAGTCTCGTGTTTGGGGTATTGATCGGCAATCCGCGAATATTTCGAATTTAACGCTTCAACAGTGACCTTCTCCGGAAATGCAACCTGTATATCAATCAGCGCTTCTTTGATTGGAGCATGGGGCAGATGCCTCTTCTCGATCATTTAGTCAGTCTCGCCGGGCTGTTTCTGAAGTGTAATACCGTTCATCCGTAACTGATCCTGTTTTTCCCAGATCCAGGTCCGGATCACCCATGATCCCACCTCTGCCTTCGTAGGACCATGAATTCCCAAGCCGACCATCTCTTCCAGGACGCGGTCGGTGGTTTCATCCACCGTCAGCTGAAGTTTTACCGTTTTTACGCCATTACGACGAGCCACACCAGCACCTCCAAATACCCAGATAGAATCCAATTACAATCAAATCAGATTCTTATAGGATTCTAGATATAAGGGGGCACCAGGTCAATCGGGTTACTTGCAAAGTACGATAACGATCAGCGCTCATATTCCCTCTACACAAATGTGTATCCATTGGGTGCACTCTTCCTTTATGAAAGATGCCGGCCTTCGCATACGGGTTCAGCGCGATCTACGCGAGAAGTTCCTGGAGATCTGTCGGGCGCAGGACAAGCCGGCGGCACAGGTCCTGCGCGAATTTATGCGCGAATACGTGATCAAGCATGAGGCTACGTTGTCCGATGCTGGTGACGATTCAGGCCGCACCGCACGAGAACGCACCAAAACCGGTAATGGACAAGGCTGACGATGGCAACCCGAAACCAGACCCCGGAACAAAAAACCCGCGACAACATCGATGCGATGCTGGAGCAGGCCGGTTGGAAGGTACAGCCCAAGAAGAAGATCGATTTCAATGCCGGCCCCGGCATTGCCGTCCAGGAATACGATACCGATGTCGGACCCGCGGACTATGTCCTGTTTGTGAATAAGCAGGCGGTCGGCGTGATCGAGGCAAAACCAGAAAACTGGGGCCAGAAGATCACCACGGTCGAAGACCAGTCCCAGGGCTATGCCGCCGCCGAACTCAAATGGGTCAACAACAACGCGCCGCTACCTTTTGTCTATGAAAGCACGGGCGTGATTACACGTTTTACCGATGGGCATGACCCAAAGCCACGCTCGCGGGAGGTATTTACTTTCCACCGTCCCGATACCCTGGGCGAATGGCTGACCAAACCCGCCTCCCTGCGTGGACGCCTGCACAACCTGCCTGCGCTGGACCCGACTGGCCTGCGGGATTGCCAGATCAAGGCCATCAATAAGCTGGAAGACTCATTCAGAGACAACCGCCCGCGCGCCCTGATCCAGATGGCCACTGGCTCCGGCAAAACCTACACAGCAATCACCTCGATCTACCGCCTGCTCAAGCATGCCGACACCAAACGTATCCTGTTCCTGGTGGATACCAAAAACCTTGGTGAACAGGCCGAGCAGGAGTTCATGGCCTACCTGCCGAATGATGACAACCGCAAGTTCACCGAGTTGTATAACGTCCAGCGCCTGAAATCGTCCTTTGTCGCCAAAGACAGCCAGGTGTGCATCAGTACCATCCAGCGCATGTATTCACTGCTGAAGGATCAGGGCCTTGACGAGGCAACGGAAGAAATCAATCCGGCTGAGATGGTCCGCCCCAAAGCACCGATGCCGGTCATCTACAGCCCGAAGATCCCCATCGAGTTTTTCGATATCATCTTTATCGACGAGTGCCACCGTTCCATCTACAACCTGTGGCGACAGGTGCTGGAATATTTCGACGCCTATCTGATTGGTCTGACCGCCACGCCGGACAGCCGTACCTATAGTTTCTTTCAAAAGAACGTGGTCAGCGAGTATGACCACGAAAAGGCCGTGGCCGATGGCGTCAATGTCGGTAACGAGATTTACCTCATTGCGCGAAGTGTTCGGCGAAGGCAACGAATTCTGCAAAAAGGTCACCTACCAGGCCAATGAAGATCCAAAATCCATCCTCGCCCAGTTCCGCAACGACTACAATCCGCGCATCGCGGTCACCGTGGACATGATTGCCACCGGCACCGATGTAAAACCGCTGGAATGCCTGCTGTTTATGCGCGATGTCAAAAGCCGCAACTATTTCGAGCAGATGAAGGGCCGCGGCACCCGCACGCTGGACTATGACGATCTCAAGAAGGTCACGCCGTCCGCCATCAGCGCCAAGACCCATTACGTGATCGTCGATGCCATCGGTGTCACCAAATCCCTGAAAACCGACAGCCAGCCGCTGATCACCAAACCCACCGTCCCGCTCAAGGACCTGGCCATGGGCGTCATGATGGGGGCGCGGGACGAAGACACCGTCAGTTCGCTGGTCGGACGTCTTGCCCGCCTCAACAAGCAGCTCGACGACCACGAACAGCAACGCATCAAGGAAAAAACCGGCGGCGTCACCCTCACAGAAATGGTCGGCAATCTGCTCAACGCCATCGATCCGGACCGCGTGGAATCCCGGGCCTGCGAAATCGCGCAGCAGCCCGAAAACACCAACCCTGGCGATGACGCCCACCAGCAGGCCCGCGATGAAATGGTCGGACAGGCCGCCAACGTCTTTACCGGAGAGCTGGTCGAACTGCTCGACGGCATCCGCCGCGACAAGGAGCAAACCATCGACCATGAAAACCTGGACAAGGTGCAGCGCGCAGAGTGGGCAGGGGATGCCGAAGACAATGCAAAGCAATTGGTGCAGGACTTCAGCGATTTCCTGGAAGCCAACCGCAACGAGATCGAGGCACTGACCATTTTCTACCAAACACCGCAGCGACGCAGCGAACTGACCTACGACATGATCCGCGAGGTCTTCGACAAACTGAAAACCGACCAGCCGCGTCTGGCCTCATTACGGGTGTGGCAGGCCTACAGCCTGCTCGATGACTACAAGGGCCAGCAACCCGTCAGCGAACTTACCGCGCTGGTGGCACTGATCCGTCGCGCCTGCGGCATTGACAGCACACTCTCACCCTACGCCGACACCGTGCGCCGCAACTTCCAGAACTGGATCATGACCCACCACAGCGGCGGCGGACAGAAGTTCAACGAAGAACAAATGGACTGGCTGCGCACGCTAATTCCGCATACCTGACATATTTTAGCCATTGAGTACAGCGTCTTTAAGCCGCAGCGCATGTAGTCCAAGGTTTAAGCACTTGTACAGTGTGCCAATAGATACTACTGCGCGTGCAGTGTCAGATTCCCGGGTTGATTTTCGCACAAGGGCATGCATATGCTCCGTCTTCACCATTTAACCCGTCGGGATAAAACCGGATCTATATCGATCCTAATGCCTGCTGCGCGCACCAATACAACCAGGGGTACCCTGGGTACCTTCGCCGGGGTCTTTACGCCGAGCATCCTGACCATCCTGGGTCTTATTCTGTTTCTGCGTCTCGGCTACGTGGTGGGCGGGGCGGGACTGGGGCGGGCACTGGTGATTCTGGCTATCGCGAACGCTATATCGATACTCACCAGCCTGTCGCTGTCGGCGGTGGCGACCAATCTCCGGGTAAAGCGCGGCGGTGACTACTACCTCATCTCACGCACTCTGGGCCACGAGTTCGGCGGCGCAATCGGCCTGGTGCTGTTTCTGGCACAGGCCATATCCATCGGCTTCTATTGCATCGGTTTCGCCGAGGTCATGGCGAGCATCCTCCCAACGCCATTCGCTGCTCATCCCCACCTCATCGCGGCCATCGCAGCAGGCCTGCTATTTGTCTTCGCCTGGCTGGGTGCCGACTGGGCGACACGCTTTCAGTACCTGGTCATGGCCATTCTGGCGGCTGCTCTGGCCTCGTTCTTTGCCGGTGGTTTGCTGCGCTGGGACGGCGCGCTACTGCTGCAGAACTGGGCGGCACCGGTACCGGCTACAGGGTTCTGGGTACTGTTTGCCCTGTTTTTCCCCGCTGTCACTGGCTTCACCCAGGGGGTGAGCATGTCCGGTGACCTCAAGGATCCCGGCCGTAGCCTGCCGCTGGGTACCCTGCTCGCAGTGGGTTTATCGATTCTGGTCTATCTGTGTGCCGCGGTGGTGTTTGCCGGCACCCTGCCCCTGGGAGAACTCGTGCGCGACTACGAGGCTATGGGACGGGTGGCATTGCTCCAGCCGCTTGTCGTAGCCGGCGTGTTTGCCGCCACCCTGTCCTCGGCCATGGCATCATTTATGGGCGCCCCGCGCATCCTGCAATCCCTGGCCGAAGACCGCCTGTTCAGCCTGTTGCTGCCGTTTGCCAGGGGGGCAGGCCCACTGAATAACCCGCGCCGGGGCGTACTGTTGTCGGGCGCCATCGCCCTGGTGACCATCAGCCTGGGCCAGCTCAACCTGATTGCACCGATCGTATCCATGTTTTTTCTGATCTCCTACGGGTTGATCAACTACGCCACCTGGTTCGAGGCCAGTGCGGCCAGCCCTTCCTTCCGGCCGCGGTTTCGCCTCTATCACCGCCACCTCAGCCTGTTGGGGGCCCTGGCCTGTCTGGGTGCCATGCTTGCCATCGATTATCAGGCGGGTCTTGTCGCGGTGGCGCTGTTATTCGCGATTTACCAGTATCTGCGCCGTACCGCTCCCCAGGCACGCTGGGCCGACGGGCGTCGTTCCTACCATACATGGCAGGTGCGCACCCATCTATTGGCCGCCGCCAGGGAAGCTGAACACCCGAGGGACTGGCGGCCCAACATGCTGCTGTTTTCAGACGACCGCCACAGGCGTGCCCAATTGTTGCAGTTCGCCTCCTGGTTAAATGGAGACAGTGGCTTCGCCACGCTGGTCAAGATCTTGCCAGGTAATAGCGCTGCTTTGTACAAGCGCAAGCGGGAGCTTGAGAAAGCCATGGCGGAGGACATCCGGCAGGCCGGGGTACAGGCATTTCCGCTCGCCATCGTGGCCCCCGACCTGAACGTGGGCATCCAAACCTTGTTACAAGGCTATGGCATCGGGCATCTGCGCGCTAATATGGTGCTGGTCAACTGGATGGAACGCGCCCCGCAAGCCGCTGTCGAGCATCGGGAGCTTGTCTACGGCCAGCATTTGCGCACCGCCTTCCGCCTTGGTTGCAATCTGGTGGTGCTGGATGTGGAGAATCCGGAGTGGGCGGCACTCCGGGAGGTGGCTTCCGACGCACGCCGCATCGACGTCTGGTGGCAAGGCGATGCAAGCAGTCGCCTGATGTTGCTACTCGCGTACCTGATGACGCGCACTGAAGAGTGGGAAGACGCCGCTATTCGATTGCTTGGCATCTGCTGCGCGGCGGATACTTCGGAAACTGCCGAGATGCTGCAACAGGCTCTGGATGAAACGCGCATACCGGCCGAGGCCGTGCTTGTTGAACAGGCGGGACCCGACGAAGTGGCGGTGCGTTCCGCCGATGCGTCACTGGTCTTCCTGCCATTCCACCTCAGGGGTAGTCAGCCACTGGGTCCCTTTGACGGGCCACTCGACAAGCTGCTTCCGCCACTGCCCGTTACCGCCCTGGTCCTGGCAGCGGAAGACATAGATCTCGACGCCGAGCCGGAAGAAGGCGAGGCGGCCGAAGCAGCCCGGGTCCTGGATGCGCTGGGCGACAGCGAGCGGCTTGCCGAGTTGACGGCCCATGACGCCGGGAAGGCCGGGATAGCGGCCCGCGAGAAGCGCGAGGAGCTGGCCGCGGCCAGCGACCAGCCGGCGGATAGCGATACTGTCGATAACCTGACTGTGCAATTGCGCGAGCTTGAGCTACAGGCGGAAAAGGCCCGGCGCCGTGCCGCCCGCCTTGCGGTCAGGGCCCAGAGTGCCAGACAGCAGGCCCTGGATCTTGGCCTCCTGCCACAGCAAGCAGCGGAAGATGACGATGACTGATATTCATGTATGCCAGGCTAGCAACGATTCTCATTGACGACGATGGCGCGCGAGTATGCTCCGTTGCATGAGTATGCCAGCAACAGCCAGAATCAGGGAACCCATGGTTTCTACATGTGGCGGTAACGCAAGAACCGAGATGATAACCGCCGCCCCGGCGAGAGTAGATGGTACGATAATCGTCCAGTCCGTTAGCAAAGACGCAAGCAAGGCGCCCAAGCCCGGTACCAGGCAGAAACCTGATGACTGCAATGAATAGCCAGAAGCTATTTCTCCCGGCCAGAAGCACCGTGCAGCCCAGCAAAACTAGAACTATGTTGTCTATCGATATTGACTCTACTGTAATCGCCCTTCTGCAGTGTCATGGGACCTAACAACTGTCGGTCCTGAAGGCGTTCTGATGTGTGTTTGGCAGCCTGGGTGTCCTGGCGGTCTGCACTTGCCATTTGAGACAGATAGCGTGCCATGGGAATCAGGATGGTGTACAGCCCGGTGATCACCGGCGTTCCGGAGATCTTGGTGTAACCCATCACCTCGGGCACGGCAAGTGCTGCGAGGGTGAGTCCGGCGATAATCTCGGCCGGGACCTGGCTGCTTTTGATGGGCAGGATGCCCTGCAGGATCGGCAGGCGGAATGTCGCGTGTCTCTGGCTGGATTCGTTCATACCGGTTGCCTGACTCGCCGGTCCGCGGAAGCCCGGCAGGCGGTGTCTGTGCTGTCGCCAACCGGGCGACAAGTGCTGGTTGGCATTATGCGTCACAAACCTGCCGTGGATGGATGCGTCAGGCACCGGCTGGCGATACTGCCGGCGTGAAGCGATCGTCTGCCCGGAAGAAACCTGTTCGTTGCGTCAGCAACAGACGGCATTCCCTGTTCGTTTTTTGTTTGTATGATGCTTTATACTACAGAATCGTCCGGGAGCCTTACGCCCTGTCCCGGTCAGGCTCAAGAACCAGAGAAAACGAGGCCAACCCGTGATCCGGATTCTGAATTTCCTGCCCCGCTCCCACCGTGCTTTCCGGCGACAACGGGTACCGCATGTGTTGCCCGTCATCCTCGCAGTGCTGCTGGCCGGCTGCGGCAAGCACGAGACCCCGCCGCCGCCTGTCCCGGAAGTGACCGTGATCAAGGTCGAACCGCAGGACGCACCGGTCACCTTCGAGTTCGTCGGCAGCACCGAGAGTTCGCAGCAGGTCGAGGTGCGGGCGCGTGTGAACGGTTTTCTGGACAAGCGTCTGTACGACGAGGGCGCCATGGTCAAGGAGGGAGAGGTCATGTTCCAGATGGACCCCAAGCCCTTCGAGGCACAACTGGCTGCCGCAAAGAGCGCGCTCGCGCAGCAAGAGGCGAAGCTCTGGACCGCGCAGGCCAACCTGAAGCGGGTCAAGCCGCTCGCGGTGGCCAATGCCGTGAGTCAGAAGGACCTGGATGACGCCACGGGCCGGGTGAACAGCGCTGCCGCCGCCGTCGACATGGCCCGGGCCGACGTCGAGACGGCGCAGCTCAACCTCGGCTATACGACCATCCAGGCTCCGGTCACCGGTATCTCCAGCTATGCGCGCATCCAGGACGGGGCCTACATCAACGAGCAGAGCAGCCCGCTGACCTACGTGGCCCGGCTCGACCCCATCTGGGTGAACTTCAGCATTTCCGAGGACGAATTGCTCAAGTACCGGGAACAGCGTAAAACCGGTCTGCTGCGCTTTCCGGAACAAGACGCGTTCGTCGTGGACATTGTGCTGGCCGACGGATCGGTCTACGCCGAAAGCGGCAGGATCTTCTTCCGGGACGCCAATTACAGTCCCAAGACCGGCACTTTCCTGATCCGTGCCACCTTTGCCAATCTCGAAGGCGATCTGCGGCCCGGGCAGTTCGTGAGCGTGCGCGTAACGGGCGCAACCCGCCCGAACGCCATCCTGGTGCCGCAGACGGCCGTGCTGCAGGGCGCCAAGGGGTTCTTCGTCTGGATCGTCGACCAGGGCGGCAAGGCACAGAACCGCCCCGTCGAGGTCGGCGACTGGCAGGGCGACAACTGGTTCATCACCAAGGGGCTTGCCGCCGGTGATACCGTGGTCGTCGACGGCATCATACGCCTCGCCAAAGATACCCCGGTGAAGGTCGTTGCGGCCGGTAACGGGGGCAAGCCTGGCAAACCCGATGGCGAATCTACGGGAACACTCGACCGGTCGCAGCCCGCCGAAGGTTAGCCGGAAACCGCCGCCGCATGTTCTCCCATTTCTTCATTGACCGGCCGATTTTCGCGATGGTCATCTCGCTGATCATCGTCATCGCCGGCGCGGCGGCGATGTTCAACCTGCCTATCGCCCAGTATCCGGATATCACCCCGATACAGATCCAGGTGACGGCGACCTACCCGGGCGCCGACGCCGAGACGGTGGCGCAGAACGTCGGTGCGCCCATCGAGCAGCAGGTCAACGGCGCGGACCACATGATCTACATGCAGTCCACCAGTTCCTCGACGGGCAACTACACCCTGAACGTGTATTTCGACCAGGGCACCGACCCCCAGATCGCGCAGGTCGACGTGCAGAACCGGGTGCAGTGGGCCACGCCCCAGCTGCCTTCCGCAGTGACGCAGCAGGGTGTGATCGTCAAGAAGACCACCCAGAGCTTCATGCTGGTCATCGCCCTGTACTCACCCGACGGCCGCTACGATCCCGACTACATCGCGAACTACGCCAACATCAACGTGCTCGATGCGATCAAGCGCATCGATGGCGCCAACCAGGCCTCCATCTTCGGGGTGCCGGACTACGCCATGCGCATCTGGTTGCGCCCGGACCGCATGGCGCAGCTCGGCATCACGGCCACCGACGTGGCCAATGCGGTACAGCAGCAGAACCAGCAGTTCGCCGTGGGCCGCATCGGCCAATCGCCCACCCCCGATCCGGTACCGCAGACCTTCCCCGTTACCACCCCGGGGCTGCTCACCGAGCCCGGGCAGTTCGAGAACATCATCCTGCGTACCGAGGAGCAGGGCGCCGCGATCACCCGCATCAGCAGCGTCGGCCACGCCGATCTCGGTCGCAAGGACTACTCCATTCGCTCGAAGTACCAGGGCAAGGACGCGACGCTCATCGTGGTCTACCAGCAACCGGGCGCCAACGCCCTGGATGTGGCGAAACAGGTCTACTCGACGCTGGACACGCTATCGAAAAGCTTCCCCGACGGGTTGACCTATGACATGGCGCTGGACACCACCAAGTTCGTCAAGGCCTCCATCGACGAAGTGGTGCATACCTTCTTCGAGGCCGTGGTGCTGGTGGTGCTGGTGGTGTTCATTTTCCTGCACAGTCTCCGGCTCACCATCATCCCGACCCTGGCCGTCCCGGTCTCCATCCTCGGCGCCATGATCGGCATGCTCGCCGCCGGTTTTTCGGTCAACATGCTGACCCTGTTCGGCATGATCCTCGCCATCGGCATCGTGGTGGACGATGCCATCGTGGTGATCGAGAACACCGAGCGCAATATGACCGCGTATGGCCTTTCTCCCAAGGAGGCGGCCAAGCGCGCCATGACCGAGGTCTCGGGGGCGCTCGTCGCGATCGTGCTGGTACTGAACGCGGTGTTCATCCCGGTCGCGTTCCTCGGCGGGATGACCGGGCAGCTCTACAAGCAGTTCGCGGTGACCATCGCCATCTCGGTGGTGTTCTCCGGACTGGTGGCCCTGACCCTCTCGCCCGCGCTCGCCGCCATCCTGCTGAAACCCGGACACGGCGAGCAGCGCGGCTTTTTCAAGTGGTTCGAAAACACCCTGGAACGCGTTACCAATGCCTATGTTGCCGGCACCCAGTGGATCATGCGCCGGACCGTGCTGGCCTTCGGTGCCTTCGGCGCCGTGGTCGTCGCCGCGGGGTGGCTGTTCTCGGTCTGGCCGACCGCCTTCGTGCCCCAGGAAGACCAGGGCTACCTGTTCGTCCCCTATTTCCTGCCCGATGCGGCCAGTCTCGATCGCACCGCGGCGGTGGGGGAGCAGGCCGCCGCATTCATGATGCAGAACCCGGCGGTGGCCAACGTCACCCAGGTCGACGGCTACAGCCTGATCGACCAGCAGAACAAGACCAACCGGGGCCTGCTGTTCGTCTCGCTCAAGGATTTCGAGGAACGCCAGGCAGCCGATCTCTCGGCGTTTGCCGTCATCCAGGCGGCGGCGAAACACTACGCCGGCATCAAGGAAGGAATGGTCCTGCCGCTCAATCCGCCGGCGATTCCCGGGCTGGGCGTCACGGCGGGCTTCGAGATGTGGGTCCAGCAGAAGGGCGGCGGTGACTACGGCCAGCTCGCCGAGTATGTGCAGCGCATCCTCGCCAAAGCGAAACAGAACCCGGAGCTGGCCCGTGTCAGTGCGACGGTCAGCGCCGAGAACCGCCAGCTCCTCGCCGACCTCGATCGTGACAAGGCAGAGATCCTGGAGGTGCCGGTCTCGGACGTCTACGATACCCTGCAGACCCTGTTCGGCTCGCTCTACGTCAACCAGTTCCCGAAGAATTCGCGCCTCTGGCAGGTGATCCTGCAGGCCGAACCCGAGTACCGGCTGAAACCGGATGATATCGACCATATCTATGTGCGTAGTACGTCCGGCAACATGATACCGCTGTCGGCCCTGGTCAGTACGCGCTGGGCGACGGGCCCGGATCTCGTGACCCGCTTCAACAACTACCCGGCGGCCAAGATCACGGGCGGTCCTGCGCCCGGCGTGAGTTCGGGCCAGGCCCTGGCGATCATGGAACAGATCGCCAGCGAGGAGTTGCCGGGTGATTACGGCTTCGAATGGGCGGGCGAGGCGCGCGAGGAAAAACTCGCTGGCAACACCTCGGCAATCGCGTTCATCTTCGGCCTGATCTTCGTGTTCCTGATCCTCGCCGCCCAGTACGAGAGCTGGTCTCTGCCCTTCGGCGTCATCATGGCCGTGCCCTTCGCCCTGCTGGGTGCACTGCTCGCCATCGTGCTGCGGGGCATCCCGAACGACGTGTATTTCCAGATCGGCCTGCTCACCCTGATCGCGCTGGCGGCCAAGAACGCCATCCTCATCGTCGAGTTCGCCGTCGACCTGCACAAGGAGGGCAAGCCGCTCTACGAAGCAGCGGTCGAAGCGGCCCGGTTGCGCTTCCGCCCCATCGTGATGACCTCGTTCGCCTTCATCCTCGGTGTGGTACCGCTGGCGATTGCAACCGGGGCCTCGGCCAACAGCCGCCACTCCATCGGTACCGGCGTGATCGGCGGTATGCTCGGGGCCACCGCCATTGCCGTGTTTTTCGTCCCGATGTTTTTCCTGGTGCTGGAGAAACTGGGCGCGCGGCTCTCCGGAAACCAGCCGGCTGCCGGTGCTGAAGCGACGGGTGAGACTGCCGGCGGGGCCGCGGCACCGCCGGCGCCCCGGGCTCCCGGCGGCCGGCCGGGGGAGGACTGAGATGCGTAACTCCTGGCGCATACTCCTGCTGCTCCTGCCGCTGGCCGGCTGCACCCTGGGCCCGGACTACGTGCGCCCGCCGGTGGACAGCCCGGAGGCCTGGCGCGTCGACTACGCGGAGGCGGCGGCTACCGCCAACACCCGCTGGTGGGAACAATTTGATGACCCGGTGCTCGACGGGTTGATCGATACCGCGCTGCGCGAGAACAAGGACGTGCGCATTGCGGCCGCCCGGGTGGAGGAGTTCGCCGCGCGCGTGGACCTGTTCCGTGCGGGTTTGTTTCCGCAGATCGGCTACGATGGCGGGGCCACCCGCAACCGCGTCTCGCGCGAGGCCTATGGCGGGGAAGGGGTGGACGCGCGTAAATACAACAACTACATGGCCACCGCGAATCTGAGCTGGGAACTCGACCTGTGGGGCCGTATCCGCAGCGCCACGGAAGCGGCACGCGCCGAGCTGCTGGCGCAGGAGGAGAACCGGCGCACGGTGATCCTTTCCCTGGTATCCGCCGTGGCCACCTCGTATGTGACCCTGCGCCAGCTCGACCGCCAGCTCGAGGTCTCCCGGGAAACGCTCGCGACCCGCGGCGAATCCCTGGAGCTGTTCAAGCTCAAGTTCCAGGCGGGCGTGGTCTCCGACCTCGAGGTTGCCCAGGTACGCACCGAATACGAACAGGCCGCCGCCGCCATCCCGCCCATCGAGCGGGACATCGCGCTTACCGAGAATGCGATCTCGATCCTGCTGGGGGCCAATCCCCGCGCCATCCCGCGCGGCAAGAGCATCGACGAGCTGGTCCTGCCGCCGGTGCCGGAGGGCGTGCCTTCCACACTGCTCGCCCGGCGCCCCGATATCCAGGCCGCCGAACAGAGCCTGATCGCCGCCAACGCGCGAATCGGCGTGGCCCGCGCGCAGTACTTCCCCACCATCTCGCTGACCGGCCTGTTCGGCTACGCCAGCGACAGCCTCTCCGACCTGCTGGGCAACGCCGCCAATCTGTGGACTGTGGGCGGTTCGGCCCTGGGGCCGATCTTCACCGGCGGGAGCCTCTCGGCCCAGGTGCGCGCCAGCGAGGCGGTGCAGCGCCAGGCGCTGGTCGGCTACCTGCAGAGCGTGCAGAGTGCGTTTCGCGAGGTGGACGATGCGCTGGTCAGCCTGGAGAAGACCCGCGAAGAACTGGCGGCGGAGGGTCGCCGGGTTGCGGCGCTGGGCGACTACGCGCGCCTGGCCAAGGTGCGCTACGACGAGGGCTACGCCTCCTACATCGAGGTCCTCGATGCACAACGATTCCAGTTCCAAGCCGAGCTGCAGTACATCAGCGTGCAAGGCAATGTCTTCGCCTCGCTGGTCGACACCTACAAGGCCATGGGCGGCGGCTGGGTCATCGAGGCGCAGCGCAGCGCGGACGCCGTTGACTTCCCGCCGCCTCCGGCCGACGCTCCGCCGTCCTTCGACTTCCCCCGGCCCACCCGCCCGTCCGGTACGGAATAAAGATAAAGGGGACATTCTGGTTTTTTGCTACCCATCTCCCTTACCCCGGGCACTATGGATGAAAAAGCAGAATGTCCCCATTTCCCATGAAATATTTTTTTGCCTTATTGCTGGTGATCCTGTTCGTCGTCGGCCTCGTGGCGTTGACCCCGGATGACGAGCGTCCCGGGGAACCACCAACCGGCCTGCCGTGGCAGATCGAGGTACTGCCGGACGGGTCTCCGCGGGTGTTCGGAATCACGCTGGGTCACAGCACGTTGGGCGAGGCCGGGGAGCGGCTCGGCAGTGACCGGGAACTGGCGATTATCGCGGCACCGAACGAGCCCGGTGCCCTGGAGATGTATTACGGACACTACAGCGCGGGCGGGATTTCCGGAAAGCTGATCCTGGTGGCGGACCTGACACCCGCCGTGCTGCTTGAGCTGCGGGAACGTGCCCTGCAGGACGGTGGCACCCGCCGCTATTACCTGGATACCGGTGACCTCCCGATTGCCTACCGGGCGCCGGTGAAGCTCATCACCTTTCTGCCGAGTATCGATCTCGATGCGGACGCCGTGCGCCACCGCTTCGGTCAGCCGGAAGAGACTATCGAAAGCAGTGCGCAGTTGCAGCACCTGCTCTACCCGGACAAGGGGCTGGACGTGGTAATTGACCGCAATGGCAAGGACGTACTGCAGTACCTGACACCGCGGGAATTCACGAAGCTGCGCGCGAGAAAAAGGGGTCGGAGGGATTAATATTTCTTTTCCCCGACCCCTTTTCCCCGACCCCTTTTCCCCGACCCCTTTTCCCCCGCTGGGAAACACGGATGTAAAAAACCAGAATGTCCCCTTTTCCCAATCAATCTGCGGGCATCCTGGTCGATAAGACTCTTGTTGATAAAGGAGTCGCCTGTGAGACGGACACTGCCGGTTCTGACCGGTTTACTGCTGTTCCTGCTGTCGTTGCCGATGGCACGGGCGGGTGAGGTAAGCTACGGCGCGGTTGCGGAGTTGCTGGGACCGCCGGTGCAAATCGACCGCCTGCGTGCGCTGGGGCCGGATATTCTTCCACACTTGGCGGCGATCTACGGCACGGCGGATGAAACCGCCAGGACGGACATCGCCCGCACTTTCTATCGACTCGGCTGGCAGTCGCCAGAGGCATATGTGGCCCTGATGCAGGATATTCACACCGGCAACCCGCAACTGCGGCTGCAGGTGCAGTGGGCGCTGGGGCGTGTCAGTGGCGAGGACGAGGTGGTGGATACGCTGCTTGAGATCATGCGCCATGATGACAATGCCCTGTTCCGCGACAAGGCCGCCTGTGCCCTGGCCTATGACCAGATCCATCTCAGCGAGGCGCAGAAGGTCGCGCTCTACAGCGGGTTGATCGACGGGCTGAGCGACCCCACGCCGCAGGTCCGTTCCATTGCGATCCAGGCATTGCAGATCCATACAGGCCAGACCAAAGGCTATGTCGCCACGGCAAGCGACCGGGAGCGGGAACGCAGTATCCGGGAATGGCGCCGCTGGCTGGATAACTACCGGGCCAGCCTGTGAGGCTTGTCGTTGTCCTGGTCGCCGCAGTTGCCGGTGGCGTGCTGCAGGCCGGCACCCTGGTGAATTACCGCTTCGATGACCAGCGCATCGATACCGGCCCGGACACCTTCCGGATCTTCGAGTATTCCCGGGGTACGGCACGCCTGAGTTCGGAATTCCGCTACAGCGGATACTACTCGGTCGAGATCCGCGATGTCGCTCACGACGGCGATTTCCCGGAACTGCAGGGCTATTTCCCGACCCAGACCTCCGGCACGCTCTATGTGCACTTCGCCTTCATGACGCCGGAACCGCTGGAGTCGTTCAATATCGCCCTGGCGGGTCCGGAACGCTTCCGGCTGGGAAAAGACGGTATCGGCTTCTGGCTGAAGAACCGGGACGGGTATCTCTACCATGTCTCCGACAGCATCCCGCGGCGCCTGCTGCCGATCGTACCCTTCGTCTGGTATAAGGTTGACCTGACCTACCGGGTCGCTGCCGGCACCTATGATCTCGACATCCAGGAAGAGTACACCGACCAGCCGCAGGTACAGCTGCGGGACGTACCCAATGCCGCGCGTTCACCGGGTTCCAGGATCGATGTCTTCTCCTTTATCGGTGATCTGGCGGATGCTGCGAATGCGGTCATCTACGTAGATGACATCGGGATCCGCAGCGACATATTGCCGGACCCGGGGGAACTGGTGGCGCCGGGACGCCGCAAGCTGTTCATCGACTACTGGCAAGACCTGCAGCAGGCCGCGCGCACGCATCCCGAATGTCTGCCGATGCGTAGCTTCCGCGACCTGGGCATCGGCGATCATGAACTGTCGCAGCTGCTCGATGCGGGTGACCTGCAACGGCTGGAGCAGGCGCTGCAATCACCGCAGCTGACGGCGGCGGCGATGGACGAGCCGGCATCCACACCCGCGATTCACGCCGCTGCCCACTGGCGCCAGGGTTGCTTGCTGCTGGAGAGGCAGCAGCCGGAAAAGGCCCTGCAACATTTCCGGCAGGCCGAGGCGGCCGTGCCGCAGGGCCGGCTCTATTTGATTTCGGCGACGCTGGCCCTGGCTGCGCTGGGGGAATTTCCCGAGGTCGATTCCCGGCTCGCCACCGCCTATGCCGACTGGTATGGCGATGAGCGGTTTGCGGCGGCGCAGGCCATGGTGGGCCTGGCGCGCGACGACCACTGGTCGAGCGAGGAGATCCTGCACACGCTGGCCAATGATCTTTCCGGCCAGACCACGGCCGCGCTGGATGAACTGTGGCGCGGTGAACTGTCTGCAGCCGTGCTGGCATCGTTGCAGGCGGTCTATCCCGACGCCTGGCGAGCCCGCCTGCGCAACCGCCTGATCACGGAGCAGTATTATTTCCTGCTGTTATGGCGCGAAGCCTATGCCGAGGCACTCGAGTTCGCAGAGCGGGTGGCGGATCACCTCGAAGGGCAGGGCCGGCCGGCGGGTGTCTGGTTCGAATTGCAGGGGAATGCCGCGTTCCTGATGGACGACTACAGTCGCGCGCTGGAGGCCTACGAGGCGGCTCTCACTCGCAGTGGCAAGCATCCGTACAGTGTGTACCTGAAACTGTCGGATGTCTTTTTCCGGACGGGTGATTATGAAAACGAGCGCTATTACCGGGAACTGGTATACGGGAGTTTTTCCGGACGACAGTGATCACCTGCAGGAATAATGATAAAAAGATAAAAAGGGGTCGGAGGGATTAATATTTAATCCCTCCGACCCCTTTTTCCCCGAGGTCCTCGTTATAACAGCGCCACCCTGATGAACTCAATTTTTCAATGAACTCTGTTGCCTTGCGTTCACAATAATTCTGTGTATTTTTTGCCTCCCACAATGCACGGGGCAGAACATTCTCATCTGGCTTGGAATAAAACACTTTGCACGGCAATCGCGCAGGCGCTTCCGGGTAGAAAACAACCACGTGCCGGGTAAACTCGTCTTTCTGGCAGGTCCATGAGCTTGCAGAAACTTCTGAAACCAGCCCTAGAAAGGCCAGCAGACACACCGGGGATCCAAAATTCAGATTCTTCATTGCATCTATCTTCCCTGTTAAAAAGGACCGCATCTCACGGGTAACCCGGCAACGCCCCACATTAACGGCTGGCAACCGCAGCGTGAAGCGGTGCGGCCGGCAGTTCGCTGAATGTGTTGGCTAGTCTCCAATCTACAGAACTACCACTTCTTATACGGTAGAAATTTCCCAGACATTGTTATTTTGACTCTATCACCCTTAGGGTCTTCTTCTTTGTCCACGTTCATGGTGAAATCTATTGCACTCATTATTCCATCACCGAATTTTTCATGGATAACGGCCTTTGCCGGCATGCCGTAGACCTGCATAATTTCGTAGAAGCGATAAATGAGAGGATCGGTGGGAACAACCGGGCCTAAACCCTTGGTAGGACATTCTGTCAACTCTTCAGTAATATCCAGGCTCAGATCCAGGGCGGTCGCCAACCTGTTCGCTTCGTCGTTTGAAGCACTCGCCTGACGATAGAATAGAGATGCTATCCATACTTCATCACGACCAACGATCTCTCCAAGTTCGGCAAAACTCAATCCTTTTTCCTTCTTCGCTGCATATAACTTTTCAGTAATGTTCATTCTATACCTCCTGTTGCGTATGTCGGAGACTAACGACAGGTTAAGCGGCGCCTGGTACTCGGAGTACCGGGCGTCCGAGTGATCGTAGCGAGCGGCTGGAGCGACTTGCTATTTTTCCCTTTCATCGTAATCTTTTTTGCCTTTGCTGCTCATTTCTCTGGCCTTGTTCTTGTGCCCGGCCTTCGCGATACGAATCGGCGATACCAATTACCCACAATGCGATCATTGCCATCGTGGCGATGTTCGTTGACTCTTCGTTGCCTTGCGACTGTTTCGACACCAACTCGGAAATGGACTCCACATTGAGCGGAACATCACCGCTTTGAATCTTTTCCATAACGTCGACTGCCACGCTCATAGCCACTGAAGTGATGAAATAGAGCAACACGCCTGCCACACCTGCAAAGAGAACACCACGAACATACTGTCTCAAGTACAGGTGCCCCATCCCCGGAAACACCAGACCCGAAAGCAGCGCTGCTTTCGTTGATCGCCTCATGCTCTGTCGCTACTCGCTATCCAGGGAAACATAATGTCGCGAGTGAGATATGCGGCGTCCTGTTTGCGCCGCGTCACTGTCGATTCGCTTGTTTGATTTCATTTCAATAAAGCAGGTAACGATCAATATCCAGCGCACCGTGAAAAATGCCCAAGATATTGTTGTCTCCGGATTCCGTGACAAGGCAGGTCATTTTGTAATGCCCATAGAGTGGAATGCGGACATCGCGACCAGAAACTGCTTGGTATTTGTACCCGATTTCACGCTGATCTCTCAGCAACTGGGCCTTCTCATAAATGGAGGTTATGACGTTTGTGGCAGCGCCTGGATTATCGGCTGCAATGTACTCATGGATGTCTCTGAGCCACTGAGCAGCCTCCTCCGTCCACCTTATTTCCGCCATGACCGGATCCGGCGCCCCATCTCCGCATTGGAAATGGTTCTCCCTTCATCCGAATCCCTCAAACCCCGCTGGACCATTAGATTAACGCCAGCTCACGAAGAATCTCATCATAAGAGCTGTCATCTGGTTGATCCTGAATCAACTTTGTCAGTTCATCTTTTACAGTCGCCATTGCTTCCCCCCTCCCTGATACAATTCTAGTACCAACCGGTAAAAATTGAAATCTAATCGGGATAGGGAGACGCCTCACGGCTCCCCCCTCCCACGCCACCGTGCGTACGGATCACGTACACGGCGGTTCTAAGAAAAACATTCCTACCGTGTTGCAAGAGCAGATAGCCCCAAGCAAGAAAAGGGAGCAAGAAAAGGGGACGGAGGGAATAATTCTTAATTCCTCCGTTCCCTTTTCTCTCGATAGGTGTTTAGTGGCAGGCGTGGCCTGACCCTGTTATTGAAATCAAGTTAGCAGATGACAAATACCTGATCAGAAAAAGCGGCTGTCGCCGCTTTTAAAAACCCCTATTGCCTATTGACGCGAGGGGGCCTCATAGGTGTTAGCGGTCATCACAGCCACTTCTTTCCTGGAACTCGTTTACCACAGCTTCGAAGTTTTTATAGAGACTATCACCGTATATTTCTCTGCGTTCTATTATGTACTGCTTTAACACATCATGAAGCAACATCATTGACGAGCCACGCAAATGCCTAAACGTCTTTTTTTCCATTGCGCCGTCATTATATGCAACAGATAGAAATTCATAATAATCAAGTATTCGCATCAGCATTGCATCAAGATCATCCGTTACATCTTTAGCGCAAACGGTTGTTGTCTCGCGAACCAATTTCGCAACCGCCACGTCTGCAGCTGCCAAGTCTGTATTTACGGATAGGTTGCCTATTAGATTTAGCGTATGCGCGCGTAGTTGCGCCTTCTGATTGGACCACCATCCGAGCATTCCGAAGATAATGGCCACTAAAACCGAAAGGGCCAGAAGTATGTTTCCGATGTCTTCAGCGATGATTGTCATGACTATTTTTTGCGTCTCGCCTCTAGCGCGCGGCGAAGCCGTGTCGCGTTGGAGGTGGTTGTTAGCGTCACTTTCTTGTGGGGTAATATGGCGCAACTATTTCGCCACTAGTTAAACTGCCACTCCAAGTATTTCTTCGTTAGGCACTCTTTTTAACCCTGGTGATTTTGCCAACTCTACAACATAGTGCCAGACTATAGTGTCAATACCTACCGCTCTTCTAAGCTCCACA
>Ga0210064_1000117_pt1 | contig 36975 bp, 30 predicted proteins | sample Muzzi_CordC_D2_FD_185531 | JGI IMG/M metagenome (GOLD analysis project Ga0210064, IMG submission 185531) | Wetland microbial communities from San Francisco Bay, California, USA, that impact long-term carbon sequestration - Muzzi_CordC_D2 (SPAdes) | ecosystem: Environmental > Aquatic > Marine >... | reverse complement strand
GGCTGCAGTCGCTGGGATCGCCCGCTCAGGTCACCGTCATTCCCGGCAACCATGATGCTTACGTCAAACTCACCTGGCATCAAAACATGGCCCGCTGGACCGAATACATGCTCTCTGACGCCGCGCGGGAAGATGACCGGGGTGCAGAACATACGGCAACCATTTTCCCCAGTTTGCGCACCAGGGGCGGTATCGCCATCATCGGCGTGAACACCGCCCGGCCCAGCGCACCGCATCTGGCGGTCGGCAGCGTCGGTGCCGGACAATTGCGAAACCTGGCGGACATCCTGGCTCAAACCGCCCGGCAACGATTATATCGGGTCTTACTGGTCCACCATCCACCGTTATCCGGCACGGTCAGCTGGCGCAAACGCCTGACCGATGCCGCTGATTTGCGATCCCTGCTGGTAGAATACGGTGCCGAGTTAATCCTGCACGGCCATGCGCATCGAACCCTCCGCAATTATCTGCCAACTCCAAACGGCAATATACCGGTTATGGGCGTTCCCTCGATCTCGGCCCTGAGCCGCACGCCCGAGCGTCGCGCCCGCTATTATATCTATCGTATAACGCCCGACCAGGAAGGCTGGAACGTCAGACTTGAGGTGCGAATTTACTCACCTGAAGAAAACTGTTTTATCAGGGAAAGCGAGGAGGCGTTCGGGCAGGAATGACAAATGTCGAATGCCGAATGCCGAATGCCGAATGCCGAATTAAGGAATTCCATCCGTTTTATTAAATCTCAAGCAGATAATTCCGACTTCCCCCTTCGATAATCTGCCCCCTAATTTTTGTCCATTTTCATAACGCCATGCGCTATGCTCTCTGCCCTAGGCTCAAAATTCCGAATTCCGAATTCAAAAATCTGTTATCCGATTATACAACCCGCCGTAGTCTCCACAGGGCAATACCGGAAATCAGTATAACCGGAGCCATGGCGGTAATCATCGGGCTCAAGCTGAGCAAAAGCCCCAGATGGACGATAACCTGGTCGCCAAAATAAAAAATAATTCCCACAAATGAGCCCACCATAATGCGTTTGCCGGCGCTGATCCTGCGGGAAGAGCCGAATACAAACGGAAGCGAAAGCAAAACCATTGCGCCGGTGGTCAACGGCACACCCAATTTGCGCCACAGCGCCAGAGCATAGCGATCCGCATTTTGACCACTTTCACGCAAGGCGTCGGCATACCGGTGAAGATCGGAAGCTGACAGGCTATCGGCGGGTATCTCGAGGACTTCGACCTGAGCAGAGCTTAAAAATGAATCCAGCGTCAGGCTGGGCAGGCGGCTGGTTGTTATGCCCTGTTCGTTAAACGTTTTGCGGGTAATTTCCCGCAAGACCCATTGATTGTCGTTCTGGATATTCGCCTCGCGGGCATGGGTATAGACCGTCAGACGACCTTTTTCATCGGTTTCGAATATATCCAGATCTGTGGCAACCCCACCGGAATGGGTTTTGCCGACATGGATGTAAGTATCGTTACGGCGTGCCCAGAATCCTTGCTTGGTAAGGGTAAAACCTGTCCCGGAGATTGCCAGAGCCCGTTTCCTGCGGGCCAGCTGGTCCAGCGGCGGAACCACTATCTCGGCCAGCAGGCCGGTTAACAGGATCAGGATCGTTCCGGTGGCAAATACCGACCAGCAGATTCGCCGGACCGACACGCCGCCGGCCTGCATGGCGAGCAGCTCGCCGTGGTCGGCTAATATACCGAGCGCCACGACGCTGCCAAGCAGCGTACTGATCGGCATCAGCTCGAGCATGCGTCTGGGCAGTGTGAGCGCAATAAAGAAAATGACATCATCGACCCGGAAATTGCCCTTGCCGACGTCATCCAGTTGGGATATTAATTCCAACAGACTGAACAGCGCAACCAGGATAATTAAAATCAGCAGAAAGCTGCGCAAAAAGCTGGCGCCAATGTGTCGATCGAGAGTTTTCATTTTAAGGTATTATCTGCCGCGCCGAAAGAACACCACCGGTGGCTGCCATAAAAGAATCAGCAGCACCCCTGCCAGCAGCAGCTGAATCCACCATATTCCGGGGAAGGTATCGAGGACCCCCTTTTCAACCCACTTTTTGGTCAGGGCACTGAGATTGTAATAAACCGCAAAAATCACCACGGCGGTCGTGACTTTGGCATATTTGCCGCGCCGCGGTGAGGAGCGGCTGAGCGGCACACCCAGCATGGCCAGCAGCACGGTTGCCAACGGTGTCGAAAGTCGCCACTGGAATTCAGCAATTTCCTCGCTGTTGTCCGACCGGGCAAGTGAACCGGTTGAAACCGACTTGACACGATACTTCATTTTAACGTTGTCCTTGGGTTCAAGAGGCATGGCCGATTGCTCAAATTGTATGACGCGTCCTTCTTCTCCGGTGCGGGAAAATTCATAGAGGTAGCCATCGGTGAATACTAGAATCTGTCTGCCGGAAGCGCGATCCAGGGATTGATTGGCTTGCTGGGCATAGATAACCTGCAGGGAATCATCGCGTTCGGTAAGAATAAAGACCCGTCGGGCTTCATCTTGCTGGTGGTCGACCTTTTCAGCATAAATGACTCGCTCACCGTTTTGGGTTTCGTAAAACGTCCCGTCATTCATGCGTGTCAAATCAAAGTTGGCTTCGGCCTGCGCTTTCAACTGATAATATTTAGCGTACGCCCAGGGCCGGATATAAAATGATAAGCTGGCAACAATTGCCGCAATCAGAACGGCAGTGTAAAAAACCGGTAGTAGTACCCGGCCCGTGCTGACACCACAGGCAAACAGGGCCGTCATTTCAGAGTCTTTGTAAAGCCTGCCGAGCGCCACCACCACGGACAAATACAGGGTTGTGGGCAGCAGTACCTCCAGGGCAATAGCGATTCTAAGCAGGATTAATATAATGACTGTGGTGCCCGACAATTGACCGACCAGGGCATCGGCCAGAAAACGCGTCGCCATATAGCATCCAAAAATAAAGACCAGGATTCCGCAAACCGCTATAGTGGGTTGAATGATTTCCCGCATTATATAACGGTCGATAATCATTTTTTTCCATTTAAAAAAGCGTTCTTCGGCACAATGAGCCCCGAACGCTTATTTGAAATTTCGGCAGAAGGAGGATCCAAACATCGTTTAAAATTAGCCGGTCCGGAAAAATTTATAAATGATGTCGCTCCGTTCCATAATTTAATTTCATATCAGATAAAAAAGCGCACAAAGGCGCATGCATACTGATTTATTCTTCGAATATGTGAAGAAAAGTGAAAGGCGGACTAATTAGGGATTCGCCAGGTTTATCTCACTCACCTGGCAGCACTCTTCGTCGAGCTCCGCCTGCCGGCGAGCGCCGCAGGCTGACACGACTTTTTCCGCCTGTATAAGATCTGCCCGGTAGTCTACTTCGCACCATTGCAGTCCGTGAATCAAGCATGTCCACACCGGTATCTTGCTGGCCATTTCATCAATCACCGACAGATACCATTTCCTTTGGGATGAGGGGTCTCTCAGGGCCTTTTCAATAGCGTCATGGAACATCTGCGGTCCCTGACCGCGGAACATGATCATCCCGATGGATTCTCCGTCAACCTGATCGGGTATGAGGTCTTTGCCGATTTTGACCAAGCGGCATCCCTCTAATTCGACCTTCATGTCGTCAGCGTCATATTCACTTTTCTGGCTCACAACAACGGTCACGGGCTGATCGCCCGACGCAAGCAATCGTTTCAATACAGCCGCTTCAAATAAGGTATCGCCGTTCAGCAAAATAAAATCATCGTTCATCTGATCATGGGCAACCCAGCAGCTGACCAGATTGTCCGAAACGGCATAGGCGGCATTGTAAACGGTTCGCACCCGGTCTGTGCCGTAACGCTTGCGTAGAATCCGTTCAACTTTGTCTGCGCGATATCCCAGGACAACGGTCACCTCGTCGATCCCACCCTTGGCAAGCTCGTCAATCTGCCATTCAATTAATGTTTGTCCCATAATCGGGAGAATGCATTTGGGGGAATCCGCCGTCAGCGGCAGCAATCGTTTCCCCTGCCCTGCACTTAATATAACAGCCTTCATCAGTTAACTTTCATCTCCATCGCGTGGCGGTTAACATTTTTGCTGCATCGGTTAGCAAAGGCAGCAAGTTCGCATATACAATCATAATTAATTGTCGTTGAGTTCCAGTTCCATGGTTTCATCGAAAAATCGAATGGCATTTTTTAAAATGTCATGAAAGTACTCAACCTGATCAGGGGATAGGCCGAGGGAAACTGAAATTGTACTGAAAACGTCTGACTGGTTGCGCTTGATTTCTTTTAGGATTTGCCGGCCCTTATCGGTCAGCGTAACTGTGGTTACCCGTTGATTTTCCGGCAATATCCGCTTATCCACCAGTTTTTTGTCTTTCCACAATTTTGTAATTGTCGTAGAGATCGTACTATTGCTGACCGCAGGATATAAACTGCCGATTTCGGATATGCTCATATTGCCTTTCATCCCGATCAACTCGATGATCAAACTTTCGCGGTCAGTTAAATCGCCCACTTTTTGTTCCGATACTTTAGAGGCCATATATAATCGCACCCTAAAGGCCATGTCATAAATCAGCGATTCAGTGGTCATTCCCATCTGTTCCCCTCAAAAAGATGCCTCTTAAACGATCTATAAAAACCTAATATTATAGCGTTTACTATGAATTTTCAAATTATCCATGAAATGTAATAGCGAAGTAGAGGCCTCCGGCTCGAAGAGCAAGATGGAATCATTGTTTAACTTAGTAAGTATGTCTTTTTTAATTGCATCCGTCAACATAATGGTACATAAAAAAACATTACACCATGATTCTCATCGATCCCCGCCGCTGGGCATACAACCCGCCAACAAGATCCTAAACTTCCGGTGCACCATTGTCCCTTGCGGGACGGAGCATTAGCTCAGGATAGTGTCTTGCGGCCCCTAAAGACGTAATCTGCAAGATTTAGATTTTCCTATCGCACCTACAATTATGCCTAATCTTCTTACACAATGTTTGAAAATCATTTATAATACAAAAAATATGATTTGTAAAGAGTTCTTTTTCAAAAATTAAATATTTTTTAACATTTCAAATACTAAAGTATTTTATTTCTATAAATTTAATAAATTTAAACAATAAATTGAGGAGCTCGCCCCATGCCGACCCGCTGAAGGCAAGTGCTGTTTTCAATATTGACCTCGTTGTGCTACCTGTGTATCATGCGTTGAATTTGTATTGTCGAAAAGTACCCCTCCCAACGATTAATTTAAAGGACAACAGCATGAATTCTGAAAACCAGTCACAGGATCATCTATCCGACAGTTCCGCTAAAGCGCTAAAAGTCGTGGAAGTAAAAGATCGCCGCGCACTAAATGATTTTATCCGCCTGCCGTGGTCGTTATACACCGACGACCCGATGTGGGTTCCCCCGCTGCTGCTGGAACGGCGTATGCTCTTTTCTCCGAAAAATCCGTATTTTGAACATGCAAAGTTTTGCTCCTGGGTAACCTATCGCAAAGGCAACCCGGTGGGACGGATCAGTGCACAAATCGACCGGCTGCATATTGACCGCTACCAGGACGCCACCGGGTTTTTCGGGATGCTGGAGGCAGAGGACGATCTTCAGACCTTTCAAACCCTGCTCGACACAGCGCAAGACTGGTTGCGCGAACAGGGAATGCAACGAATCAGCGGTCCTTACAACCTGTCGATTAACCAGGAATTGGGTCTGCTGGTGGACGGATTCGACACCCCGCCATCCATGATGATGGGCCATGCCCGTCCCTATTATGCCGAACGGTTGCAGGATAATGGGTACCGGAAGGAAAAAGATCTGCTGGCTTATATCATCTCCACGGATTCAGAGCTGACCAAGGCAGTCAAGACGATTGCAGCGAAAGTAAAAACCCGGGTGCTAATCAGAGATCTGCGCAGGTCTCAATTTATCGAAGAATTAAAGATTTTTCGTGATATTTTCAACGACGCCTGGTCACAAAATTGGGGTTTTGTTCCTTTCACCAACAAGGAATTCGAACATCTGGGTAAAGACTTAAAAATGCTGGCCGATGAAAAACTGGTGAAAATTGCCGAAGTCGATGGCGAACCGGCAGCATTTATGGTTCTATTGCCGAATATCAATGAGGTAATCCGGGATCTAAATGGCAGGCTGTTACCCTTCGGATGGCTTAAAATGCTCTGGCGCCTTAAAGTAACATACCCTAAATCTGCGCGGATCCCTTTAATGGGCGTTCGCTGCCGATATCACAGCAGTATGATGGGTGCCGCCCTCGCTTTTGGAATGATAGCCGATGCCAGGCAACCTGCCATAAAACGCGGCATAGAAGAAGTGGAACTCTCCTGGATCCTTGAGGACAATATGAGAATGCGCAGCATTATCGAATCCCTCGACGGAAGAGTCTATAAAACCTACCGAATATATAGCAAAGATCTTTAACCAAAGTCACAAATTTTGACTCTTGATAAACCTAAAAATCAAATTACAAATATCAAATAATATCCAATGACCGAAAAAGCAAATTCCAAACAAAAATACGATATCGAGCCCACGACCCCTCCGGAGCGAAAATTTAATTGGGGTGCGAAATATCGGTTTCGATCATTGGAATTTCGAATTTTGAATTCATTTGGGATTTGGTGCTTGTGTTTTGATTTTTTATTATTAAATGCACAAATGTCATATCCAAGGTACTCCACTACAGGAGAACATGCATAATCCGCAAAAAGCTTTTACCGCCCTGGTCCTGGCCGCGGACCGCGGACCGGATGATCCGGTTGCCGGCGCAGCCGGTGTCCCGTGCAAGTCCTTGGCACCAATTGGCGGAATCCCAATGGTTTTTCGCGTTGTCAATGCCCTGGATGCGTCCCGGGAAGTTGGTGCGATCAATTTGTGCGGACCGCCTGAATCCATTGTCAGTCAAACGGCTGATCTCGCAGAGCTGATAGCTTCAGGAAAAGTTAGATGGCATGCAAATGGTGCAACACCAAGTTCAAGTGCCTATCGTGTTCTTCAGAAACTACCGGATCAGATACCGATTTTATTAACGACCGCCGATCATGCGCTGCTGGAGGCCAGGATGGTCGACCATTTTTGCAGCCGGGCCCGGGAAACAGGTTGTGATGTGGTTGTCGGAATCGCGCGCCATGATACGGTCACCGGAGCCTACCCCCAGACCCGCAGGACCGCGACACGTCTGGCGGACGATGCCTACTGTGGCTGTAACCTGTTTGCTTTTCTGACTCCCCGTGCCCGCCGGGCGGCCGACTTCTGGCGCCAGGTCGAAAACCAGCGCAAAAACCCACTGCGCGTGATTCGAATTTTGGGCTGGGTGGCAGTTGTTCGTTATCTGGCGGGGCGTCTTTCACTGGACGAAGCCCTATCCAGGATTTCGCGTCGTTTAGGATTTAAGGCAGGTGCCGTTGTCATGCCTTTTGCTGACGCCGCTGTGGATGTCGATTCGATCAGCGACTGGGAGTTGGTGGAGAAGATTGTCGCTCAAAGGAAAGAGTCTTTGAATTCGGAATTCGGAATGCGGAATGCGGAAAAACGAACTGCAGAATAGCGCAAGCTGGAATTATCCTATAAGTGCATAAAGTATCGCATTGGACTTAGGTTATTCATAAGAAAACCATTGGCATTATGGATTGATCCCGGCCTCCGGCTCGCAGATCCTGCGCCTCGGAGAAATACTGGTTTCTGGATACTGGATGGTTCTGGATTTCATTCCCGGTGCATTCCTGAATATCCAGCATCGCCCTCGTAAAAGCGACGGTCTTGCGTCTACACCGCTTAGATTTGGTATACGCATTTATGATAGGTTTCGTTAAAAAGTCGGTTTATTGACCTGCAGTTCAAGTAATTTCTCGAAAAATCCAATCGAATTTTCAAGAACCTGATGAAATGATTCATTCTGGTCCGCAGTCAAACCCAGAGATTGGGCCACGGTGGTAAACACATCGGATTGTTTCCGTTTTATTTGCTCGACAATTTCGCGGCCTTTATCAGTCAAGCTGACGGCGGTAATTCGCTGATTTTCGGGCGGAATATTTTTATCAACCAGCTTTTTTTCTTTCCAAAGCTTGGTAATGGTCGTCGAAATCGTGCTACTGCTGACTCGTGGATAAAAATTACCGATTTCGGAGATACTCATACTCCCTTTGGTACCGATAAGTTCCAGAAGAAGGGATTCACGGTCACTCAAGTCGTTGACCCCTTTTTCTTCTGATAGTTTCGATGCAATGAACAAACGCACCCTAACGGCCATGTCATAAATCATCATTTCAATTACTTCATCCATCAACTCCTCCCCACATGGTAACCTCGTTAAAAAAACACAACTATTTATAATAAAAATTTTACTGTTTGTAAAGTGTTTATAAAATAATCTTTATTGATTATCAATATTTCATTATCAGAAATTTTCTTAAAATTAATTATTGACAAACTAAAATATAGTCCTATAATTGAAAACATCAAAACATTTCAAAAAATAAAATGTTCTATTTTTTAGAAATGACTATTGCTGAAATATTTATTTATTAAACTCTTGACAGTTTGAATTGATCGGATTATCATTGAATTGATTTTTCGAACTATTAAAGATGGAAATTTATGAATCGACTAATTCCCAATTTTTATTCCGAAAATAGTCAAATTGTTTTGAGACGTTAATATTTTCGGCATATTTATTGCACAAACTTTACAGATTTTGAAATTCGTGTTACGCTGTTTAGGAACTGAGTTAAGTTGAAGGCTAAGATCTTAATTTTCCTAAACATAAAAAACGGTCTGACCAGTGAAGCGAACCAGATGAATTCTGGCTATTGAAGACGCCGGTCCACCACGCGTTTATTACCCCGCGTGTGAGGAAATCCATAAGTCGGTTTCTAATCCAATGATTCCCGGTTTGCCGACGGGCAAAAAAAAATTATATTTAACTACTCAGGCATTTGACAATTAACTTTAAATCAGGTAATAGCCACATCGGCACAACTACCCTTTTATAAAAGGCAAAGATACAATACTTCAGAGGTACGTTGCAGATGTTAGGTTGACGCGGCGATTCCGGGGAGGGAATATCGCCGCACTGACTTTATTGGACCAAGGAGGCTTTAGTTGCTATGGATGCTACACCTGCCGCAAGTAATCTGCCGTTGCGGATTGCAGATTTCGCTACGCTAGCAGAAGCGCTCGATTACGCAGCTCGTGGAAATACCGGATTCAATTTCTATACCGGTGGCGTCAAATTATACGCGAAACTGCCCTATGCAGAACTCAAACAGGATGCGCAGGCACTGGCACGTCGTCTTATCGATCTGGGCGTCAACCGTGGTTCGCGGGTTGCGCTGGTGGCGGATACACACCCGGATTTCATGCGTTTCTTTTTTGCCTGCCAGTACGCCGGGTTAATACCCGTACCGCTGCCGGCCTCAGTCCATTTGGGGGGGCGTCAGGCGTACGTAACACAACTTGAAAGGCTCCTTTCAATCTGCCAGGCAGAAGTCGCTATGGCACCCGAAGGCTTTCTTACCTACCTGGAAGAAGCCGCCAGTAATTTAAAACTGCGATTCATAGGCAGCCCTCAGGATTTTTATGATCTTCCGGAATCCAGTACCCGCCTGCGCCCCTCGGAACCGGATGAGGTGGCCTATCTGCAATATACTTCCGGCAGCACCCGCTTCCCGCGGGGCGTAATGATTACTCAGAAAGCTGTACTCAGCAACCTTTTTGCCATCTGTAAATATGGCATCCAGGTTCGACCTGAGGATCGGGCGGTATCCTGGCTTCCCTACTTTCATGATATGGGGCTCGTCGGTCTGGTGCTGGCCCCCATGGCAACTCAGCTGACAGTCGATTATTTAAGTACCCGTGATTTCGCCATGCGCCCCAGACTGTGGTTGACGCTGATGTCCCAGAATAAAGGCACCCTGTCCTTCAGCCCGCCCTTCGGTTATGAACTGGCCGCAAGGCGAGTCCGTGAGGAAGAAGCTAAAAACTTTGATCTTACATCCTGGCGGGTGGCCGGTGTCGGGGCGGAGCCGATTCGCACCGAACCACTTGAACACTTTGCCAACCTGTTGGCAACCAGCGGCTTCGACCGGCGCTCCTTTGTGCCGTGTTACGGCATGGCGGAATGTTCCCTGGCAGTGACCTTTGCACCGCTGGGTCAGGGCGCCGATGTGGACCATGTGGATATCAATACCCTGGCTGAGGATCAAAAAGCGCTGCCCCTGCACCCGAAGCACAACTGCGAAACGGCTCGCTCGACAAATTTTACCAATTGCGGTGCACCGCTGCCGGGATATGAGGTCGAAATCAGAGATGCTCAGGGGCAGGTGTTGCCGGAGCGCAATTGCGGGACCCTGTATGTTCGAGGACCCAGTATCATGTCCGGCTACTTTGGTGATCTTAAGTCGACCCGAGAAGTTTTGTCTCCCGATGGTTGGTTAAACACGGGAGATCTGGCGTATCGCGTAGGAAACGGCATCGTCATTACCGGACGCGAAAAGGATTTAATTATCATCAATGGCCGCAATATCTGGCCCCAGGACCTGGAATTCCTGGCGGAGCAACAACCCGAGGTGCGCACAGGAGACGCCTCGTCCTTTTCAGTGCCTGACGCAAATGGTGAAGAACAGGCGGTTATGATGGTCCAGTGCCGTGAATCCGATCAACAAAAACGCTCCGATTTGCGGGAGCGATTACACAGCCTGGTCCGAGAGGAGTTCGGCATTGACTGTCTGATTGAATTAGTACCTCGAAATACCTTACCTAGAACAACGTCTGGAAAACTCTCCCGCTCCGGAGCGCGAAAAGAGTATCTAAAGCGGCTTGCTGCTGAGAAGGCAAACGAATTGGGCGAAGATTTCTATGCCACAACCCTCCATCAGCGGGCCGTCTAGCCTGAAATATATTACCAAGAAGCTATATTCAAAATGAACTATACACCGATCAAACCGTTTCTAATGATCGCTGCAGGATAGGTTTTTGCAAAAATCTGACACGATAGCATTGACGGGAGCCACGGGGTTTATCGGCACCGCGCTGGCACGACAATTAGCCGCCGCCGGTTGCAAAATTCAAGCCCTGATCCGCCCGGCTTCAACCCATAAGCGACCGGCCGGGGTTGCGGTAAGATGGATCAATGGTGATCTTGAAGACATGGAAAGTCTGCGCCGCCTGGTTGAAGGCGTCGATGCAGTGATACACTGCGCCGGCGCGGTTCGCGGTGCCACCCGGGAACAATTCAACCGTGTCAATTCCGATGGCGTGGCACGACTGGTGCAGGCGACGATGGCCCAGCATCCGGTACCGCGGTTTTTGTTGATATCATCCCTGGCAGCCCGGGAGCCGCAACTGTCACATTATGCGGCCAGCAAAAGACAGGGGGAAAAAGTGCTGGAGGAAAAATCAGACCAACTTTCCTGGTCCATTTTTCGGCCTTGCGCTGTGTATGGTCCGGGTGATCGAGAGATGCTGCCGGTCTTTCGTTGGATTGCAAAAGGTATTGCTCCGATCCTGGGAGACGGCAACGGTCGCTTTTCCCTGCTGTATGTGAAGGATCTGGCGGAAGCGGTTGTTAGGTGGTCGGACCACAACTGGTGTCCGTCAGGCACTTATGGGCTGCATGATGGACATCCCGGTGGCTATTCATGGCACGATGTGATAGATACCGTCAAGCAGCTGGGTAGCAAATCTGTTTTTTGCTTAAAAATACCGCTGGTTATGGTCAGGCTGGTCGCCGCGTTTAATCTTTTTGCCGCCCGGGCTTTCGGCTATGCCCCCATGTTGACCCCCGGCAAAGTGCGCGAATTAAGCCATTCCGACTGGGTATGCGACAATGCCGCGCTGAACAAGGCCACCGGATGGTCACCGCAAATTTTATTGCCGCAGGGATTGCAGCTGACGCTGGGCTGAAAAACAGTTAAAATCGGCGCAAGTCATTGATCGAATCGGTACCATACCTGTTTAACCTTGGGATATGGGTTTCGGCTGACACCTGAAACCACTAATTTAGAACAAAGCGAAAGGGTAGTAAAACGACATGCACGACTATCAGACCATATTGCAAGCGCTAAAAGAAATACTAAAGCCCTTTGTTCCGCTGGGTCAGAAGGTCAATGAAGATACGGATCTGGTAGCCGATCTGGGCCTGGATTCGTTAAAGGTCATGAAAATTTTGGAATCGGTGGAAGACCGATTCGACATCTCGATTCCTTTAAACGTGCTGCCGGACGTGCGCACCGTGAAAGACTTTGCTATACAAATTCAAAAATTAACCGGGGATGAATGACAATGACAATTTTCGATAAATTCCAGCAACTGGCTGCAGCCCGCAAGGAACTGGAGCAAGGCTGTGATAATTTCTTCAATATCGTTATGGAGGAGATCATTTCGGGCACCGAGGCCGTCGTGAACGGTCGCCCCACTATTCTGGCCGGAAGCAACAACTATCTGGGTCTTTCCTTTGATTCCGGCTGTATTGAAGCCGCCTGCGAAGCCGCCCGCAAAGAAGGTACCGGTACCACCGGATCTAGGATGGCCAATGGAACATTTTCAGGCCACGTGGCACTGGAGCAGGAATTGGCGGAATTTTTCAGCCGCCAAGGTGCCATTGTTTTTTCAACCGGCTATGTCGCCAATCTGGCCATGCTGTCCACCCTGGTCGGCCCTGGAGAAATCATCCTGCTGGATGCCGATTGTCATGCCAGTATATATGACGGATGCCGATTGGGAGGCGCTGAAGTCCACCGCTTCCGGCACAACGACCCGCAGGATCTGGAAAAGCGTCTCAGACGACTTGAAAAACGCAACACCAATATCCTGGTGGTTGTCGAAGGTCTTTACAGCATGATGGGAGACCGCTCGCCGCTGGCGGACATTGTCGCCGTCAAAGAAAAATTCGACGCTTATCTGCTGGTGGATGAGGCTCATTCCCTGGGCGTGCTGGGCGCCAATGGACGCGGACTGGCCGAGGAAACCGGTGTGGAAGATGGGGTCGATTTTGTTGTCGGCACATTCAGCAAAAGCCTGGGGGCTATTGGCGGTTTTTGCGTCAGCAACCACCCCGAGCTCAACCTGGTGCGCTATGCCAGCCGGCCCTATGTTTTCACGGCGTCTTCGTCACCATCCGTAATTGCCTCCACACGCACGGCCCTAAGGATTCTAAAGACAGGATCGGAACTGCGACAGCGGCTCTGGGACAACGCCAATATGCTGTACAAAAAACTGCAGGACCTGGGTTTCTTGGTGGGACCGGAGCCGAGTCCCATTGTGGCCATCCGGCTGGCAGACAAAGCCGACGCCTTTGCTCTGTGGAGCGGGCTGCTGGAAAACGGCGTTTATGTCAACCTGGTTTTGCCGCCGGCCACACCGGACGGCAACTGCCTGCTGCGCATCAGCGTGAGTGCCGGACACACACCGGAGCAGATGGAGCACATCTGTGAAGCGTTCACGTCCGCGAAGGAATTAACAGCGCTGCCTCAAGCAGTATGAGAAGATAGGATTATGCATCTATTACTGACATTCGCTCGTCGTTACCCATTACAGAGCTCGGTGATGGTGGCTGCATTATTGATCTCCGGAGTATTGGAAGGCATCGGTCTAACCATGCTGCTGCCGATCCTGAGCATTGCGGCAGGCAAGCAGTCCGGCGGTGCTGCCGATTCGGCGATCGAACGTTTGGTTAATGAAGGATTCTCAACTTTAGGCATTTCTCCCACGGTCGGCGTCTTGTTGCTGGTCCTGATCGTGGCCATTACGCTGAAGAGTATGATGCTGCTGCTGGCGAACAAGCAGGTTGGTTACACGGTCGCACGGGTGGCTACCGATTTGAGGCTGGAGATGCTGCAGGCTCTGCTCGGCAGCCGCTGGCAGTTTTTTCTCAAGCAACCCATCGGCCGCCTGGCAAATTCCATGGCAACCGAGTCAAACCGGACTTCCAAGGCCTATATGCACGGCGTCATAATGATGGCTGAATTTGTCCAGGTCTGTGTATATGGTGTGATTGCGCTTCTGGTATCCTGGAAAATAACAATAATTGCATTGGTTGCCGGACTGGTCATACTGTGGGGATTGAAACATTTTGTCCACAAGGCGCGCCGTGCCGGATTGCGACAAACCGAGCTTTTAAGATCACTATTGGCGCTATTGACGGACACGTTGCAATCCATAAAGCCTTTAAAGGCCATGGGCCGGGAAAGTCAATCGGACTTCCTGCTGGAAAAGGGAACCAACCGTCTTAACAAGGCCCTGCAAAAGCAGGTGCTGAATAAGGAAATATTGAAGGCCTTTCAGGACCAGATGGTCACCATTGTCCTGGCTGTCGGCCTTTTTTTCATGTTGGTTTACTGGAAGATGGCGCTGCCCAGTATTATCGTCCTTATTTTACTGGCTTCAAAATTACTCAAACAGTTGAACAAAGTTCAAACGCGATATCAGGAGATGGTGATTCTTGAAAGTGCCTACTGGTCCATGAAAGAATCAATGGATGCAATGAAACTGGAGCGCGAAATCCTGACAGGCCGCCGCAAACCGGAGTTGAAACAATTAATCCGCCTGGAGCATGTGAGCTTCGCCTATGATAACCATTTTGTACTGCAGGATGTATCGCTTGTTTTTCCAGTCGGCTGTATTACTGCAATCTTAGGTCCCTCAGGATCCGGCAAAACCACCATCGTGGACCTGGTCAGCGGTCTTCTGCGGCCGCAAAAAGGCGAGGTCTGGGTCGATGAGGCGCCTCTGGCTGAGTTGGATCTCAAAATGTGGCGACACCAGATCGGCTACGTTCCCCAGGAACCGATTTTATTGCACGATACGGTTTTGAGCAATATTACGCTTGGAGACCCGGAACTCGGTGAGGCGGATGCTGTTGACGCCCTGCACGCAGCCGGTGCCTGGCAATTCGTTGAATCTATGCCCCAGGGAATCCAGAGTGTCGTCGGCGAGCGCGGCGGTAAGCTGTCGGGTGGGCAACGGCAGCGGATCGCCATCGCGCGGGCAATTGTGCACCGGCCCAGGCTGCTCATCCTTGATGAGGCAACCAGTGCGCTTGACCCCCAAAGCGAGGCGGCCGTATGCGAGACCCTGAGGCATTTACGCGGAAGGCTGACCATTCTCGCCATTTCGCACCAGCCGGCCTTAGTTGAACTGGCCGATAAAGCGTATCGAATCGAGAATGGAAGAATTTTTGAAATCGAAAATAGCCAGGAACAAAACCAAAGTATTGAAGCCGCCGACATTCGGCGTTAGAGTTCACGAAATATCGGCAACCCATATTTTCAGGCGATTTTTAATTCTTCTTTGCCATAATTATCTTTGTTTTCGCACCTTGTTATAACAGGATGATATAACAGAGTAAACGATTGTCTAAAGTGATCTAAATTGCCTAAAATGCCCCCGAAATACAGGCCAAATCGTATTGAAGACGTCATCCGACGTATTCGTCTGGTCGCCTTTGATTTCGACGGGGTGTTTACCGACAATATGGTTTATGTTTTTGAAGATGGATCTGAGGCCGTGCGGTGTTTTCGAAGCGATGGCATCGGTCTGCAAAAACTGAAAAACTTGGGAATTGAAACTATCATTATTTCCACCGAGGCAAATCCGGTGGTGTCTGCCCGGGCACACAAATTGAAAATTCGCTGTGTGCAGGATTGCCGGGACAAGCGAGCCGTCCTGGAAAAGACAGCTCAGGATCAGGGTATTGGCTTAACCGAGGTCGCCTTCGTTGGCAACGATATCAACGATCTGCCCTGTCTGGAGTGCGTTGCGCTGCCCATTGTGGTTCAGGACGCGCTTCCGGATGTGGTGCCGACCGCAATTTATCGAACCCAAAGGCCAGGCGGGCATGGTGCCGTGAGGGAGATTTGCGATCTGTTCGAACGTGTGCTGGCCAGAAAGGAATGAATAATGAAGATTGAAGATTGAATAATTAAGGAATCTAGCCGCTTAAATTATTGACAATGTGATTTTATGAAAGCGGCTAAAATCGATAGGATTCCACAAATATTCAATTTACAATCTTCAATTTTCAATTGTTAGAAGATAGTTAGATTCCAATACAAATTTTATCTATAACTATTCAAAGAAATCACGACCAAGACGATAGGGAGGTATAAAATGCGCAAACTTACACTGGACGGAAAAGTGGTTCAAGATAACAGTGATTGCTATGTAATTGCCGAGATCGGGCACAACCACCAGGGTAAACTCGATACCGCCAAGGAAATGTTTCAGGTGGCCAAAGAATGCGGGGCCGACGCGGTAAAATTGCAGAAACGCGACAACCGCAGCCTGTTTACCAAAGCCGGATATGAAAAGCCCTACGATAATCCGAACAGCTATGGTGAAACTTATGGTGAACATCGGGAGTATTTAGAATTTGGCTGGATAGAATATAAAGAACTGATGGATTACGCTAATGAAATTGGAATTACCATGTTTTCCACCGCCTTTGATTTCAACAGCGCTGATTTTCTGGCTAAACTCGACATTCCGATTTATAAAATCGCTTCTGGAGATTTGAAAAATATCCCGTTGCTGACTCACATCGCCAAATTTCAAAAGCCGATGATTCTCAGCACCGGCGGCGGCACCATTGAGGATGTTAACCGGGCTTATGATGCGGTCATGCCGCTCAACCAGCAGCTCTGTATCCTCCAGTGCACGGCAGGCTATCCGGCAGAATTTAACGAGCTCAACCTCAGAGTGATCAAGACCTTTCGCGAACGATTTCCCACCTGCACGGCAGGTCTGTCTTCCCATGACAACGGCATTGCCATGGCGGTGGCAGCCTATATTCTCGGAGCGCGAGTGGTCGAAAAACACTTTACCCTCAACCACACCTGGAAAGGGACGGATCATGCCTTTTCTCTGGAGCCGATCGGTTTTCGCAAACTCGTCCGGGACCTGCAACGAACGAGAGCCGCCATGGGTGACGGCGTCAAGCGAGTCTATAACAGCGAGGTAAAACCGATCACCAAAATGGGTAAAAAGCTGGTCGTTTCGCGTGACTTGCCGGCAGGCCATATGATACGGCGCGAAGATATCGCCATCAAGTCACCGGGGGATGGTCTGCAACCATACGAAATCGATAAAGTCATCGGACGGGTAACCCGAGCAGCCATGCAGGAAGATGATGACATTACCTATGATGCACTAAACGGGTCGGAGAATCTGGCCGAGGCGGCATCGTGAAAAACTTTTTTGGTTTAGCGGACGAAATAGCCGTCGTAACCGGTGCCCTGGGCAACTTGGGCCCGATATGGATTGAGGCGTTGCTCGAGGCGGGTGCATCGGTTTTCGCACTTGATTTGGCAGGTTCAACGGTTTCGGACCCATTCGCCGAACTGCAATCGCGTTATGATAATACCCGCTTGCAGCTGGGTGGCGCCGACGTCCGGGACCGCCAATCACTGGAGGCCGCATGCCAAGATTGTATTGCTGCTTTTGGGGTGCCCACCATCCTGGTGAACAATGCCGGAATCGACCGGCCCCCTGCCAATTCCTCCCGGGGCTACCGTCTGGAAGAGATACCGCTGGAGGAAAACCGGGCGATATTTGAGGTCAACACTCTGGGGCTTTTCCAGGTAATCCAGGTCTTCGGGGCCCGGATGGCCGATGCCGGTCGGGGATCGATCATTAATATCGGCTCGCTGTATGCCAGCGTTTCACCGGATGAGCGCTTTTACGATCACATCCCGGGAAATCCGCCTTTTCTCAAGCCGCCGGCCTACGGCGCATCCAAAGCGGCCGTGGTGAACCTGACCCGGTATCTGGCAACCCTTTGGGCGTCCCGCGGGGTGCGGGTCAATGCCCTGTCACCCGGCGGTGTGCTGGGCGGCCAGGACGAAGAATTTAAGCGCAAATTTTGCAGTCGCGTCCCTCTGGGAAGAATGGCAACTGCTGAGGATCTGCACGGGCCGCTGCTTTTTCTGGCCTCACAGGCATCGGCCTATGTCACCGGAACCGAACTGGTGGTCGACGGCGGTTTTACGGCATGGTAGGTTGTGGATTGAATATTTAAAATTGAAGATTGAAGATTGAAGATTTGAGGAATTCTATCCATTTTAATTTATTCATGAAAAATTGACGGATAGAAAATGACTAATATGGCTTGCCAATCGTCGTTTGTCATTCAAATGAGTTATTAATCATTTTTTTAAGTTCTTAACCAAAAAATGGTGTAATTATGGATTTTAATAGCCTCCCCGAGACAATCCCCAACTGGATCAACGGTGAAGCGTGTGCGGCAATCACGGGGGAAATCTTTGACAAATTATCACCGGCCACCGGCCGCAAACTGTGTGGGGTTGCGCGCTCCGCGCCGCAGGATGTTCAGCATGCAATTCAGGCCGCCCGAAATGCTCAATTAGCATGGGCCGAGCTTACCCCGGTGCAGCGCGGCGATATTTTGCATGACATCGCCCGGGCCATGCGCAAACATCAAAAAGAGATCGCTGCAATTGTTGCCATGGAAACCGGCATGTCATTTAACGCCGCATTGGGCGAAACCGGTGGCGCCGTTGCCCAGGGGGAATTTATGGCCGGTGAGGGCCGCCGATTTTACGGCCGCACCACCACCAGTGCGGTACCCAACAAATATGCCATGACGGTTCGGCAGCCGCTGGGTGTCGCCGGATTGATCATTGCCGCCAACACCCCGATTGCCAACGTCGCCTGGAAAGTCTTCCCGGCGCTGGTTTGCGGCAATAGTGCCGTACTGAAAGCCGCCGAAGATACACCGGCCACAGCCTGGTTTTTCGCGCAGTTAGCCCATGAGGCCGGTCTGCCGCCGGGGGTTCTGAATGTTATCCAGGGCTACGGCGCAGAAGCCGGCGCCGCGCTGGTTGCCCACCCGGATGTGGCTGTTGTCAGTTTTACCGGATCGACCGCCGTCGGTCGCCGGATCGCATCAATTGCCGGTGAACGATTGGCCAGGGTGTCGCTGGAGTTAGGCGGCAAAAATCCACTGGTCGTTTGTGATGATGCCGATCTGGCAGCTGCTGCCAGATGGGTGCTGCTTTCTGCTTTCAGCAATGCCGGGCAGCGTTGTGCTTCGGGCAGTCGCATCATCGTCTTTGATGCGGTTTATGACCGGTTCCGTGATATGCTGGTTGAACGCACCGCACAGCTTAAAGTCGGGCCGGGTAATGATGATGATCTGGGTCCGGTAATCAATGAAAGGCAACTGGCCAACATGCTGGGTGCCGTTGAGGCGGCTCAACAGAAAGGGGCTGTCGTTCTAACCGGTGGCTACCGGCTTGCCGATGATGCCCATGCCGGTGGTTTTTACATGGCACCGACCTTAGTTGAAAACGTCGATTCCAAGGATGACATTTCCACCACCGAGCTATTCGGGCCCATCACCTGCCTTTACCGCGTTAGCAATTTCAAGGAGGCATTGCAGCTGGCCAATGACTCACCATATGGCCTGACCGCCTGTATTCATACCCTCAACTTTCACCGGGCCATCGAGTTCAGCCGCAAAATTCAGGCCGGCGTGGCCGTCGTCAACGCCGGGACATTTGGCAGCGAACCCCACATGCCGTTCGGCGGATTAAAGCAATCCGGCAACGGCACCCGGGAGCCCGGAACCGAAGCCCTGGACGTCTATTCTGAATTAAAAAACATCATCATAAACATCGATCCGGAGAAACTCTAAAAAATTGAAGATTGAAGATTGAAGATTGAATAATTAAGGAATACTATCATCATATTTGAAATGATGGAGCGAAGCGAACTCCATAAATATTCAATATTCAGTATTCATTGGTTTCAGGGGGGACCTAAGTGGCAGAGACTAACAACAGTATCGTGGCTCTCATTCCGGCCCGGGCAGGTTCAAAGCGCGTACCGGATAAAAATATCCGGCCGTTGGCCGGTCATCCGGTGATTGCATATACGGTAGCCGCCGCCCTGGGCAGCGGGATTTTCAAAGACGTAATCGTGTCAACTGATTCGGAGCGCTATGCGGAAATTGTAAAATATTACGGGGCGGAGGTGCCCTTTCTGCGGCCCGGGTCGCTGGCCGGTGACCAGTCGCCAGACATTGAATGGCTGCAGTACACCCTCAACCGCCTGCAGGAAGACGACCGCCGCTATGATTGTTTCAGCATTTTGCGGCCGACCAGCCCGTTTCGACTGCCGGAGACCATCCGCAGAGCCTGGCAGGATTTTTCGACCCAAACCGGCGTCGATTCCCTGCGGGCAGTCGAAAAGTGCACCCAGCATCCCGGTAAAATGTGGGTGGTGCGGGGCAAACGGATGACACCGCTTTTGCCGCTAGGTCCGGCCGAACAGCCGTGGCACAGCAGTCAATACCCGTCATTGCCGGAAATATACGTTCAAAATGCTAGTCTTGAGATCGCTTGGTCGCGGGTTGTCACGCGAGATCGAACCATCGCCGGCAATGTGGTCATGCCCTTTTTGACCACCGGTTATGAGGGCTTTGATGTCAACAGTGAATATGACTGGCAGCTGGCCGAACACCTGGTTCAAATCGGGGATGCGAAGCTGCCTCAAGTCAGTCAGCCTGCATATTCGAAATAATTGTTAGGTTTTCAACTTAAAAAGGAGCACTGGCTATAATGATCGAGATAAGACTGATTCCGCAAAAAGAATTCAAGCGCATACGCGCGGCCAACATCGACAAATATACGAAGTTGAAAATTTTGGCCAATATGTGTCGCGCCAATGCAATCGCCACCGTCAAACGCGCCGGATCTGGACATCTGGGCTCAAGTTTCAGCTCGTTGGATATCGTTACCGCCCTGTATTTTGCTGAAATGAATATTGCCGAGGTGGGCATCTCGCATCCTGATCGCGATATCTATTTTTCCTCCAAAGGTCATGATGTTCCCGGACACTACGCGGTATTGTATGCGATGGGCCTGGTTTCAGAAGAGAAGTTCCTCAATTTGAGACGGCATGGCGGCACCCACGGTCATCCGGATGTCAGCATAGCCGGGATTGAAGCTAACTCGGGATCACTGGGAATGGGGATTTCCAAAGCCAAAGGAATGGCCTGGGCCAAACAGGCAAAAGGAGCCGGCGGCCGGGTTATGGTAATGACCGGTGACGGGGAACTGCAGGAGGGACAGATCTGGGAATCTTTGCAAACTGCGGCGCACCAGAAAGTCAATAACCTGATCGTCATTGTGGACTTCAATAAGTTCCAATCGGATAAAGCCCTTAAACACATCATTGATTTGGGTGACCTGGAGTCGAAGTTCAGGGTCTTCGGCTGGCATGTGGAACGCTGCGATGGACATGACTTCGCAGCCCTGGAGGACGTATTTGCCAGACTGAAAGGGATCACCGACAAGCCCAAAGTATTAATTGCCGACACCGTCAAAGGCAAGGGCATTTCTTTCATGGAAAGTCCGACAGAATGGCCGGACGAAAAATTTCTTTATAAATGGCATGCCGGCGCACCCGATGACGATTCGTTTGAGGCCGGATACGGGGAGCTGACCGAAAGTATAAACAACCGTCTGCAAAGCGTCGGCCTGGACGCTTTGACTACCGAAATTATCGAAACACGAGAGAAAAATAGGATTAAGCTTAAAGATACCGCTGAAAAGGTCGTCAATGCCTATGGCGAAGCATTGGTCGAGCTTGGCACCCAAAGAAAAGACATGGTTGTGCTGGACGCCGATTTATCGGCCGACTGCGGGCTGCGTCTATTTGAGAATGCCTTCCCACAGCGATTTATCGAATCCGGCATCGCCGAACAGGACATGGTATCAGCGGCCGGAGGTCTGGCCCTGCAAGGATTGCTGCCGGTTGTCAACTCGTTTGGCGTGTTTCTGGCTTCGCGGGCCAATGAACAGATTTACAACAACGCCACCGAGAAGACCAAAATTATCTATGTCTGTCATTATGCCGGTCTGATTCCCGCCGGCCCGGGAAAATCCCATCAGAGCGTCCGGGATATCTCGCTCTTTGGCGCCCTGCCCAACGTCGTCGTGATCGAGCCCGGCAATGCAGTTGAGACGAAAGAAGCCTTGAGGTGGTGTGTCGAAGAAGCTTCCCAGAGCTGCATGATGCGACTGGCCATATCACCGTCGCCCCGGACGATTCCGCTGCCGGATGATTATCATTTCACCTACGCTCAAGGGACCGTGATAATTGACGGTCAGGATGCCGCCCTGTTTGCCTATGGTCCGGTCATGTTGAATGAAGCCATGGTTGCCGCGGCAACGTTGCAGGCGCATAATTGCTCGCTCAAGGTAATCAATTTGCCCTGGCTGAATCGCATCGACGAAGATTGGTTTAAGAAGAGCATTGCCGATTGCGACACGGTCTTTGTTTTAGATAATCACTCGCGATACGGAGGCTTAGGGGATATGGTCTTAAATACTGCCCAAAAAATTGATACCGCGCGCCGCAAACGGTTTATAAAGTTTGGTTTGGACGAATACCCGGCCTGCGGTACGCCTCCGGAAGTACTGGCCTATCATAAACTGGACGGCGACAGCATTGCGGCATCGATCCTGAAAACTATCCAAGGATCATGAAATAGACCGGATAGCCGGGATTATAGTAAAGTAATAAAATTAATTTCACCTGTAAATAGGCGGGAGAGGTCACACAAGCGTGTGATATAAACAGATATGTTACTAATCATGCCAGTAGAAAACCAGGTGCGGGAGCTTGATCCCAAATTACTGTTTGCCTGTGTAGCGGCCCAGCGCGGGTTTTCTTCGGTGGTCGGGTCACGCCGGCAGATAGACTTTCGCATTGCTTCTTTTCCAAGGGGTATCTATCTCTCTAAAAGTATGACAGTTCGCAGTATCAAGATGTTCCGGATTTTGCGCAAGCTCGGGCATGAAATCGTTGCCTGGGATGAAGAAGCGCTGGTGCACCTGCCGTCCGAGACCTATTTTTCACGGCGGCTTTCTCCCGTGGCGCTGGGGTATTTGTCCCATCTGTTCGCCTGGGGTCAGGACAACCTCGATTTGTGGCGGCAATATCCGGGACTGCCGCCCGAGATCCCGATCCATATCACCGGAAATCCGCGCAATGACATGCTGCGGCCGGAGATGATCGGCTTCTTTGAAGAAGAGGTTGATAAGCTCCGGAAAACTTATGGGGATTTTATCCTCATCAATACCAATTTCCACCACGTAAATGCTTTCTACCCGGTTCAAAATCTGTTTTTACCGGAAACCAAACCAGGACAGGCACCCAGATTCGGACGTGCCGCCAGGGGCATGACCCGCGAGTTCGCCGAAGGGTTTCGCGATCACAAACAGGCCATTTTCGAGTATTTCAAGCGCCTCATTCCCGCCCTGGAAAGCGCATTTCCGAACTTAAATATTGTCGTCCGACCCCATCCAACGGAAAGACATGAAGCCTATCAGGAAATTGCGGCGCAGCGCCGGCGCGTGCGGGTAATTAACGCGGGCAACGTCATCCCCTGGCTCAAGGCCGCCGGCGCGGTGATTCACAACGGCTGTACAACGGGCGTGGAAGCCTATGTTCTGCGCGTCCCGGCCATATCCTACAGAGCTTCAATCAATGAATACTACGACGACGGCTTTTACCAGTTGCCCAATCGGCTGAGTCATCAGTGTTTCGATTTCGAGGAGTTGCAGGCAACTCTAAAGAAAATTTTTGCCGGCAAGCTCGGCGCTGCGGATGGAGATGAAAGGAAAGCACTCATGGAAAATTTTCTGGCGGCGGCAAACGGGCCGTTGGCCTGCGAGCGAATCGTCGGAGTTCTCGAAAAGATAATGGCGAATCGATCCCAATTGCCCAAACCGAATTTTCTGGACCGGTTGGACGGCCGGTTCCGGGCAACCTTACGCAGGTTGGTCAAGCAGTTTCTCGCATACCTGCCCGATTCGCATAACCGCTCGGAGTTTCACCGCCATCGTTATCCGGGCATATCGCTCGAGGAGGTTCGTCAGCGAATCTCACGGATCAAAGCGTCACTGGGCAACGGCGCAGCGCCGAATATCGAGCAGATTTCAAGTGAGATCTTTCTGATCAGTCCGTAATACGAATAAGATCTCACCTTTATTCTCTGGCCAGGTAATTTTAAAAAAAATACAAGGCAAAACGAAATTGTCACCCTATTCTTCATATGAAATCTGTTTCGGTGGCCCCGATCAACCGGCAGGCCGGCTGAGGGATGTGCTGGCCGAGCGCATTGACGCCGTTCCGGCGGGGGGTACCATTGACTGGGTCACCTATTATTTCCGCGATCGGCGGCTGGCCGCCCAATTACTCCGGGCGCATCGGCGGGGCGTGAAGGTAGCGCTAACCCTGGAAGCTAATCCACATATACCGCAGGCCAACCAAGCCGTTGTCGCAATGCTTTCTGGAGCGGAGGGTCTGGGCAGGGGATTTCGGCCCGTATACTTGCCGCCGCGCGTGCCGATGCCGTCGCGAAAAGTAGGGAATCCGAACCTGCACGAAAAGCTCTATTGCTTCTCTCATCCGAAGCCGGTCGCCTTTATCGGGTCCTTCAACCCATCCGGAGACGATCCCGAAGAAAGACCGGATATCATCGGTGAAATCGGCGACCATAACCGCGGTCATAACGTGCTGGTTGGGATAAGCGAACCGACGCTGGTTGACGGTTTGGTGCGCCATGCGCGCTGGATGCACCAGGCACGGCACGGGGTTTTCAAACGGTTCTTTGCGAAGGGCAACCGCCCGTTACATGGAAGGCGCACTGAAATTCATTTCCTGCCGCGCATGCGACCCCATGCGGTCGCGCGATTTCTCGGCCGGTTTGGTAAGGGCACCCATATTCGCATCGCGGCCTCGCACCTCAATGGAGCGACGTCCATCAAGACGATGTTGCGGATCGCCCGCCAAGGTGCAACCCTTGAGGTGTTGGCAGAACCAACGCTGAGGCGCGTACCCGGGGTGGCAGAGCAGCAGCTGACGGAAGCCGGGATACCATTTCGTCGAATTCCACATGCCGAGGGATTGCCCATGCATAACAAGTTCGTGTTGGTGGAGCGCAACAGCCGGCGTTGGGTTATTTTCGGCAGCTATAATTGGTCGACACTCTCATTCTGGATCAACCAGGAGATCTGTGTTATTTCCACCGAGCCGGATCTCTACCAAGCCTTTGCTGACCGCTGGGAAGTGTTGGAGGCCCAAAAATGAAAAATTCACTCATAATTCCAGTGGAAAACCAGGTGCGCGAGTTTGATCCCAAACTTCTGCTGGCATGTATTGCAGCACGCCGAGGATTTTCTTCGGTGATCGGTTCACGCTGGGAGATAGACAACCACATCGCTTCTTTTCCGCGAAGTATATACCTATCCAAAAGCATGACGGCTCGCGGCGCGAAAATGTTCCCGATTATGCGCAAGATCGGCCACGAGGTCGTCGCCTGGGATGAAGAGGCCTTGGTCCACCTGCCGCCTGAGACCTTTTTTTCGCGTCGACTCTCCCCCGCAGGAATACGGCAGGTCAGCCATTTATTCGCATGGGGTCAGGATAACGCCGATTTGTGGCGGCAATATCCGCATCTACCTGCTAAAACCCCGATCCACATTACTGGAAATCCGCGTGGCGACCTGCTGCGACCCGAGATGCGAGGCTTCTATGCAAAGGAAGTTGAAAAGCTCCGTCAGTCCTATGGGGAGTTCATCCTGGTCAATACGAATTTCAATCATGTAAATGCTTTTTATCCGCACCAAAACCTGTTTCTACCGGTAAAAAGAACGGGTGAAGCGCCTCGCTTCGGCAAGGCTGCAAGGGGCATGACGCGGGAGTTCGCCGAAGGGCTGCGGGCTCACAAACAGGCGTTGTTCGATGAATTCAAGAGGCTCATTCCATCTTTGGCAAAGGCGTTTCCGGATTGGACGATTGTTGTCCGACCGCATCCGACCGAGACCCACAGGGCGTATTGCGAGATTGCGGCAAATTGCGAGCGCGTGCACGTCACAAACGAGGGCAACGTCGTTCCCTGGCTGTTGGCCGCGAAGGTGCTCGTGCACAATGGCTGTACGACCGGGGTAGAAGCTTTTGTTATGGGGGTGCCCGCAATCACATACCGCCCGTCGGTCAATGAGTATTACGATAACGGCTTCTATCATTTACCCAACTCACTGAGTTACCCGTGCCTTGATTTTGAGGAGTTGCGGCTAACCGTCGCGAAGATCATTGATGGAGAAATCGGCGGTGTGGCTGCCGACGAGCGGCAGTCGCTCATCGATCGTTATATGATTGCGCTGGACGGCTCGCTGGCATGTGAACGGATCGTGGATGTCCTTAGGAAAATGATGCATGGCCGATCCGAATTGCCAAAGCCGGCCCTGCCCAATCAGCTATTAGGCTGGTCTGCGGCCAACGGACGCCGTTTGGTAAAGTGGTTGTTGGCACACCTTCCAAACAGCCACAATCGACCGGAATTCCAACGCCATCGCTTCCCGGGCATATCCTTGGACACGCTGAACGAAAAGATAAATCAAATACGGCAGATTCTCCAGGACAGTGCCGAGCTGAAAGTTGAGCAACTCAGCGAAGTACTCTTTCGAATATCTGCCTGAAAAACTGAACGCATCCGGGAAACAGGCGTTGTGTCCAGGTTGAAAACCCTCCGGGTTGACATGGCGCTGGAGAAGAAAAACAGGAGAAGTCTCGTGAATATTAAAAACATCAAAGCGCACCTTATCATTCCGGTGGAAAATCAGGTGCGGGAGCTCGACCCCAAGCTGTTGCTGTCCTGCATCGCCGTGCAGCGCGGGTTTGCCGTCATTATCGGTTCGCACCGCGAAGTGGATTTTCGCATTGGGTCTTTTCCGAGAAGCTTGTACCTCAACAAAAGTATGACGGAACGCAACCTCAGGATGTTTTGGGTCATGAAGAAAGTGGGTCACGAAATACTCACGTGGGATGAAGAGGCGCTGGTGCATCTTCCACCAGAGACGTATTATTCCCGCAGACTTTCGCCGGTGGCAATCCGCTACAACTCGCATCTATTTGCCTGGGGTGAAGACAATGCCGAACTTTGGCGCCGGTATCCTCACCTGCCGGCCGACATGCCGATTCACGTCACCGGAAATCCACGCAGCGACATGCTGCGGCCTGAGTTGCGGCCTTTTTACGAACCGGAAGCCGAAAAAATACGCAAGACCTATGGCAATTTTATCCTGGTCAATACGAATTTTAACCATATCAATGCCTTTTTCCCGGCCCAGAATCTATTTCGGCCGGGAAAAAATGCAGATAAAACCCTACGATTCGGTAAAGCTGCGGTAGGGATGAGCCGCGAATTTGCTGAAGGACTGCGCGACCACAAGCAGACGATTTTCAGTGCTTTCAAACAACTGATCCCTTTTCTCGACCGCGCATTCCCGGACCAAACCATCGTCGTGCGACCGCATCCGACCGAAAATCAGCAGATCTACCAAGAGATTGCCGGAAAGTGCCAACGCGTCAAGGTCACCAACGAAGGCAATGTGGTACCCTGGCTGATGGCCACCAATGCGCTTATCCATAACGGCTGCACCACCGGGGTGGAAGCATATGCGATGGGCGTTCCGGCAATATCCTACCGTGCAAAGGTCAATGAAAATTATGATCTGGGGTTTTACCGCCTGCCGAATTTAATCAGTCATCAGTGTTTCGATCTTGATCAGCTGCAGGAAACGCTCCAAAAAGTATTGCGGGGCGAACTTGGCGCAGCCGATGGCGACGAACGCCGGAAGCTTGTAGAACAATACCTGGCGGCTCAGGAGGGTCCGCTGGCAAGCGAGCGGATTGTTGAAGTTTTGGAAAAAAAAATTGAGCGTCAGGCGAGTCCGCCCAGACCAGCTGTGACGGATCGCTTATTGGGCAGAACCTATGTCAAATGGCGGCGACTTTACAAGTTTATTCGCCAACCGCTGTCCAGCAAGCTGGCACCGACCGAGTTTCATCGCCACCGTTATCCCGGCATCTCCTTGCCGGAGTTGACAAGCCGGATAGCCAGAATGCAGAAGGTGCTCGGCAGCAGCGGCAGCATAAACGCGCAGCAAATTTTCGAGCAGATTTTTCTGCTCACTCAATAGGAGGGTTTGAATGAAAGTTTTGATTTTAGGAACCGGAAAGACAGGCACCACGGTCATGGTCTATAAAGTGGCCGGCGGGCTGCCGAACTGTCATGCCTTTTCAGGGGGTCGCCCCGGCAAATATGTCGGGGATTATGACAATGCAGTTTACAAGCACACCTACGAGGAACGCAAGGGTAAAAGCTTCGACGTGTTCAAGGAACATTTGAACGCCACGCAATACGACCGCAAAATCTGGATGGCCCGTGATCCCCGCGATGCGGCGGTCAGCCGCATGCTGTATCGATGGCACAAAGGATTGAAGGGAAAAAAAGAACAATTTGAAGCCCATTTCGACCTGGTCCTGAAAAAAGAAGCAGACCCGGCTTCCGTGGCGTTTGCCGAGATTTGCCGCTATACCGGTCACAATGGCTGGCCCCGGTCTGTTGAACAGGTGGTTGATGAAGAACAGCATCGCTACAAAAATATGGTTGAATTTGTGAATGAACTTGATAGTGATTGGTTCCTGTTTACCTTTGAGAAGATGGTCAACGGCGAATTTGGAGCCCTCAATGACTATCTGGGTTTTGAGGTCAAGGCCGATGCAACCGTACCGAGTACCTCCGGCAAGGCCAAGGTGATTCGAAAAAAATCCAGCGGCGATTGGCGCCACTGGCTCACCGAGGCCGACATTGAGCTGTTTAAACCGGCCTATACGCCTTACATGGAATTGATCGGCTATGACTGCCATGATTGGTCACCGAAAAACAGCCCGGTGATCGATCCGCAATTTTCTTCTCTTTATATACAGAATCTGGTGCGCAAAGCGGCTAAAAACAGCCTGCTGCGAAAAATAGATCCGATAATCCAGCGCCTTATAAAAAGATCCTAACGCCCGATCAGCCCGGAATTTGAATCCCCCGGTCACCGAATCTTATCCGGAATTCCCCGGCCAACCCGTTTGGGCAATCGAACGAATCGCAGGTATTCAAAAATGTCTCAAATATTCAAAATAAGCGACCAAGCCGTCGGTCCCGGTCAGCCATGCCTGATTGTGGCGGAGGTCGCCCAGGCGCACGACGGCAGCCTGGGGACGGCGCATGCCTTCATCGATGTGATCGCCGATTGTGGTGCCGATGCCGTTAAATTTCAGACCCACATCGCGTCGGCCGAAAGCACCCCGGATGAACCCTGGCGAATTAAATTCAGCCTTCAGGATGCCACACGGCACGAATACTGGAAACGCATGGAGTTTACCGAAGCGCAATGGGTCGGGCTTAAAAATCATGCTGAAGAACGTGGCCTGTTGTTTCTCAGTTCACCCTTTTCCTTCGAAGCGGTGGATTTGCTCAAACGGGTAGGAGTTTCGGCCTGGAAGATACCTTCCGGTGAAACAACAAATTGGCCCATGCTGGATAAGATGACGGCAACGGGGTTGCCCATTCTGCTGTCCACTGGCATGAGTTCCCTGAGTGAAATTGATGACGCAGTTAAGCGGGTGAGCGCAAGCGGAACACCCCTGGTCGTGCTTCAATGCACCACTGCATATCCTTGCCCTGCCGAGAAGGTAGGTCTGAATCTCGTTTCTGTTTTTCGCAACCGATACAGCTGCGCTGTCGGCCTTTCGGATCACTCGGGGACAATCTACCCGGGTCTGGCGGCAGTAACGCTGGGCATACAAATGCTTGAAATACATGTCACTTTCAGCCGCAAGATGTTCGGCCCCGATGTGCCTGCCTCCGTCACCCCAAGCGAGCTGCGCCAACTTGTTGAGGGTGTTCGCTTTATCGAAAAGATGTTGTCGAATCCGGTAGAGAAAGGGGATTTGGCCAGCGATATGCAGGCATTGCGCAATATGTTCACCAAAAGCATCGTCGCAAGCCGGGATCTGCCGGCCGGCACGGTATTGCAAGAAAAACACTTGGCGTTAAAAAAGCCCGGCACCGGCATCCCCCCCGCCCGATTGCCGGAAGTGATTGGACGCCGGCTAAAACAACCGGCAAAAAAAGACGAGCTTATTTTACAGGAGGCACTCGATGAATTAGTGCCCATCCGGAAATAAAAAGGGCACAATTAAGTTTCCAATTCAGCAGAAGTATTTATGGCCCACAAATTGACAAACTTTATCCTCTCCAAAGGAAAAGGATCAGGGGTGGCATAATGAGAAAAATCTGTATTGTTATCACAGCTCGGCCAAGCTATTCCCGCATTAAAACTGTGCTGGAATCAGTTCGCGATCATCCAAACCTGGAATTACAGTTGGTCGTCGGTGCTTCGGCTCTATTGGAACGCTACGGTCCGGCAATAAGAATCATTGAAGCAGACGGTTTTAAGCCCGATGCGGTGGTCCACATGGTGGTGGAAGGCGAAAATCTGGTCACCACGGCCAAATCTACCGGTTTGGGAGTCGTGGAGTTGGCGACCATCTTTGACAATCTCAAGCCGGACGTGGTGGTCAGTGTCGCTGATCGCTACGAAACGATTGCTACCGCGATTGCCGCCTCCTATCTCAATATCCCTGTCGCTCACGTGCAGGGCGGCGAAGTGACCGGCTCAATCGATGAGAAAGTGCGTCATGCGGTAACAAAATTCGCCAACCTGCACTTTGTCTCCAATCAACAGGCAGCTGAGCGGGTCATCCGCATGGGTGAAGATTCTAAAACGGTATTTGTAACGGGCTGCCCGTCGGTGGATCTCGCCGCGCGCGTTCTGGCTGAAGGACAAAATAATTTCAACCCATTTGAGCACTATGGTGGCGTCGGACACCAGTTTGACATAAAAGACGGTTACCTGGTGGTCATGCAGCATCCGGTAACCACCGAATACCAGTATTCACTGGAACAAATCAACGAGACGCTGACAGCGATCGAGAAACTGGCCTATCCCACGTTCTGGTTCTGGCCCAATGTGGACGCTGGATCGGATCGGATCTCCAAGGGCATCCGGCATTTTCGTGAAACCCAGGATGTACCGTTCATCCATTTTTTCAAGAATTTTACGCCCGAAGATTTTTTGCGTTTGTTAATCGGATCAAAATGCATCGTGGGCAATTCCAGTGTCAGTATTCGTGAAGCATCATTTCTGGGAGTACCGGCGGTCAATATCGGCAACCGGCAGTCAGGTCGCGATCGTGGTCCGAATGTCATCGATACCGGTTATTCGACTGAAGAAATAATGCAAGCAATAAAGCAGCATCTGGGCAATGGCAAATATCCATCGGCTTACTTGTATGGCGACGGTAAATCCGGTATGCGGATTGCCAAACTTCTTGCCGAGCAACCTTTGAGGGTAGACAAACGCTTGACGTATTAGCGCCTGATCGAACTCGTCCAGGAGAAAAAGAAAGCCTTTGTTACAAACCGACAATTCTGAGTTACCGGCAAAAAAAATATTGGCCGTCATACCGGCTCGCGGCGGGTCTAAGGGCGTGGTGCGCAAAAACATCAGATCCGTGTGCGGCAGGCCTCTGATTGCATATACGATTGAGACGGCCCTGGCCGCCCGGCATCTTTTGTACCGCACAGTGGTAAGCACCGATGATCCGGAGATAGCAGCGATTGCGCGTGAACACGGCGCCGATGTCCCATTTATGAGACCCGCGGAACTGGCTGGAGACAAAGTGCCGACACTGCCGGTTCTTCAGCATGCGGTAAGTTTTGTGGAGTATCAAGACGGAATTACGCTTGATTGGGTGCTTTTGCTTCAACCCACGACCCCGTTGCGTCTTATTGAAGACATTGAGAAGTCGGTTAACTTGGCTCTTCAGAATAGCTGCGACTCTGTCATAAGTGTCGTAAAGGTTGTTGCAGAGCATCCTATTTTAATGAAACGCATCGAGGACAATCGCCTTTTGCCGTATTGTATCAAAGAAAGGGAGGGCACCCGCCGGCAGGACTGCCAACCGCCGGCATACCTGCGAAACGGCGCAATATACTTGACCCGTCGTGATGTATTGATGGAAAAGGACTCGATCTGGGGCGAAGTTATCCGCCCCTATGTGATGCCTCCCGAAAGATCGGTCAATATTGATAGTGAACTTGATCTCAAACTTGTCGAGCTCATAATGCAGGAGCAGTCTTTTATTGCGATTTGATGCGCAACAAATACCAGCCGCCTTAATCTGACTGCGTCAAAAAGAGCAAGTAAAGTATTTACGAATCTGAACTAAAAATATGCTTGATTTCGCTGCCCTATCCGCCAAATATGGGAGGTTATAATAAAACATGAACACGTCGAAGGCAACGCTGCTGATTCCCGTCGAACTGCAGGTGCGTGAGCTTGATGCGAAGCTGCTGTTGGCGTGTGTTGCAGCACGGCGTGGATTTCCAGCGGTCATCGGTCCACGCCGGGAAATGCATTTTCATATTCATTCTTTTCCAAAAAGTATCTATTTATCCAAAAGTCTGACCATCGGCAGTTCGTCCGTATTTCGGATGCTTAAAAAACTGGGGCATAAAATTGTGGCCTGGGATGAAGAGGCTCTGGTGCATCTTCCGCCTGAATCTTATTACCAGGCCCGACTGTCTGCGAAGTCGGTTCAATTTGTTAATTGTCTGATTGCATGGGGTGAAGATAATGAGGAGCTATGGCACAATTATCCGCAAATGCCCCCCGGCTTGCCGATTCGAATCACCGGCAATCCGCGGGGCGATCTTCTGCGCCCCGAATTGCGCAGCTTTTACGATTCTGAAGTTGAAAAAATACGCCGAAAGCATGGCGATTTCATTCTGGTCAACACCAACTTCAATCAGGTAAACGCCTATCATCCAGGCATGAACTACATTAAACCCCCAACGGGTCCCGATAAGAAGATGGAATTGGGCCGCCGGGCACTGCTTATGGGGATGAGCCTTGAGTATGCCGAAGGCCTGACGCGGCATAAACAATCTATCTTTGAGGACTTCCAGGCGTTAATTCCGGTTTTGGATCAGGCTTTTGCGGATCACACAATCGTCGTACGCCCGCATCCGGCTGAAAATCCTGAGGTCTACCACCGCATCGCCGAGCGCTGTCGAAGCGTTCAGGTGACGAATGAGGGCAATGTCGTACCATGGCTGATAGCAGCCAAAGCCCTGATTCACAACGGCTGTACAACCGGGGTGGAGGCCTATGCGCTTGACTTGCCGACAATTTCATACCGGGCATCAATAGACGAAAATTATGACCATGCGTTTCATCGCCTGCCCAATCAGTTGAGCCATGAATGCTACGACCTTGAACAACTGCAGGCCAAGCTCGCAACTATTCTTAACGGCGACCCTTGCAATGCCAACGGCGATAAACGCAAGCGAATTATGGCGCATCATCTGGCAGCCATGGAAGGGCCGTTGGCCTGCGACCGCATTGTCGATCTATTCGAGGAACTGGATGGTTCATTTGAGGAAAAAAAGGTGCCCTCATTGAAAGAGCGCTATAAAAACTGGCGTTGGTCAATTCGACGGCGAATCAATAAGATCTTCAGGGGCTATAGCGAGGATATGTCGCACAACAAGTCCGATTTTTTGCGCCACCGCTACCCGGGAATATCCAAAAAGGAGATCAAGGCCAAATTGGATAGCTTTCAGCGGGCGTTTGACAGCGATGCCGACCTTAAGATAGAGACAATTTATCGGAAGTTTTACAGAATCAGCAGAAAATGATGTCGCTTGCTTCTCACCGCGCCGGTTTTTAGTTTCGGCACGAAATCATTTCAAATCCGGGTTTAGCCTGACTAATCCCAAGCGATCTTTGGAGGTAGATATGCGAATTTTCATTCTAGGTACGGGGAAGTCCGGAACCACGGCCTTGGTTTACAAGGTCGCGGGCGGGCTTCCGAACTGCAAGGCATTTTCCGGCGGCAAACCGGGGAAATATTTAGGGGATTACGAAAACGCTGTTTACAAGCACACTTACGAGGAGACCAAAGGAAAAAGCTTTGAATTGTACCTGGACCATCTAAAGGAGGAACATTATGATCGCAGGATCTGGATGGCCCGTGATCCTCGTGATGTAGCCGTCAGCCGGATGCTTTACCGCTGGCAGCGAGGCAACAAGGGACAGAAAAAACAATACCTGGCTCACCTTAATCTCGTGCTAAAAAAAGAAAAGAACCCCCACTCAGTTTCATTTTCCGAAATTTACCGCTATGCCAGATTCGGTCAATGGCCGCTTAGTCTTAAAGATGTTTTTGAAGAGGAACAGTTTCGATATCAGCGAATGCATGATTTTGTAAAACGCCTGGAGGGCGATTGGTTCTTTTTTACCTACGAGGATATGGTTAACAAGAAATTCGCAGGATTAAATAATTACCTCGGGTTTAATGTGACTGAAAACGCGGAAGTACCCGAAACAACCGGCAAGGCCAAGGTGATTCGCAAAAAGGCTACCGGGGACTGGCGCCATTGGTTTACCGAAGAAGACGTCAATCTCTTAAAACCGGCCTATACTCCCTATATGGAGCATATCGGCTATGATTGCGAAGATTGGAAGATTAGCCCTCAACCGGTCATAGAACCAGAGTACTCATCGGCTTATATGAAACAGCTGGCTCGCCGGGCGACTAAAAATATCTTCCAACAATACCTCAAACCCATCATCAAGCGCTTTGCGAGTCGACCATAATCAAATCTAATTTATCTAAAAATAACAGCAAGCCTATGCGCCGATAAAAAATTCGAACAATATGAAACACAATGTCGACATATTACATTTATCTAAGAAGCCTCATTTTAAGACCGGCAGCTTTAACCGCTTTATATACGAGCAAATACGGCAACTCGGTGAATTCCGCCAGATAATGATAAGTTATGGGGATAAAAAAAAGACCAGCTCCGGCGAAAAAGAGTTGGAAGACTGCTTTGTGTTGGTTAACAGCCAAGGCTTAAATATCTTTCAAAAGCTCTTTCTTAAGCTTCCGATTCGCTTCAGGGCTTTCGGGTCTACCGAGGCTGGAGGACCTGAAAAGCTTATCTACCTCTGGCAGATTGCCAAACTGCTACCCCAGCTAAAGCCAAAAATCATAATTTTTTATGAACAATACAAAATGGGTATTGAACTCCGCAAGGTGATCAAGTGGCCCTGCAAGTTTGTGCTGGCACATCGAAGATTTTCCCACTTTTTGGAAAAGAAAGAATTCAAAAGGTATTGCAGTCTTGAAGCCTATGATGTTATCTGGACCCAGACCCACGCTGCTTATCGATTTGATAAAGCGCGCGCAGATCGTTATGAGCCGATGGTCAAAGTGATACCCAATGCTGTGGATGTGGATAAATTCCGGCCTGTGTCCTCTGAAGAAAAATGCCATTTGCGTAAAAAATGGAGTCTTCCCGAGCAACGTTTCATCATACTTTTATTAAGCCGCCAAGTCCCGAAAAAAGGCGCCCATTTACTTCTCCATTCGTGGCCCAAAATATTGTCCGAAGCCCCCAATGCCTTTCTTTGGATAGTCGGTGGAGGGGACGCGCAATACAGACAATATCTTGAGAAGATGGTCGGCATCCTCAATTTACATGATAGCGTGCGCTTGCAGGGGCCTATAGCTCAAAGTGAGGTCCACCTTTGCTATCAGGCCGCCGATGTATATGTATTTCCAACTTTACATCCGGAAGGAATGGCCAATACATTGTTGGAGGCCGCAGCGAGCGGACTTCCCTGTATCGCGGCCGATCATCAGGGTGCGATGGAGCATTATTCAAAAGACGAAGTTATCTTTGTAGCGGATCCAAATTTAGAGGATAGTTTCATTGAACCGGTTTTAAATTTGATTAGAAATGAGACTTTAAGAGAGTCTCTGAAACATGCTGCCAGAAAAAAAGTGGAGCAGTATTACAGTCAGGAAATAATTTTTGCTCGGCTCAAAGAATTTTATCGCCGCCAACTTGCTACCATTTTCTGATCTTTTTGCAGAATCTCGCCCCATACTTGAGGTGTTTTGTGATGGGAAAACTAAGCAATCAACAGGTAGGGCAAGAGAATAAATATGCCTATCCTTATCACTACATTCCCAGATGGGACGGATATAACTTTTCGCAGACTAAAAATTTATCGTGGGGTTTTGAGTATTTGTCTTATCTTAATTTTGTAATCGAAAAGGCCAGCCAAATTGGTTTTAAGTCACTGCTGGACGTTGGTTGTGGAGATGGGCGTTTCATCTATGAACTCAGTCAAAGATTTCTCAGCGATCATTTGGTAGGTTTAGATTATTCTCGACGCGCTATTGATTTTGCCAAAATAATAATGGCGGATACTCAAGTTGAATGCGTGTGGGGGGATATTCGGGATGAAAACCTATTTGACAAAAAATTTGACATCATAACTCTTATCGAGACTTTAGAGCATATTAAACTTGATGAAGTCAGAGCATTTTTAAAGGGCATCTACAACTATCTGGATAAAGATGGATCATTTATCATTACGGTTCCCAGTAAAAATTTGGAATTAAAAAAAACGCATTATCAACATTTTGATCTGAACTCGTTGAAAGATGTATTAAGCCCCATTTTCACGATTACCGATGTAAGTTATCTGAATTACAAATATTCTAGGTTTATTAAAAAAATCCTGTCCAATAAATTTTTCATTCTAAACCATAAGAAAATGCTTAGGTGGTTGTATAATTTTTACATTAATCATCTTCTCATCACGGATGCCGTGAAATGTCGTCGGATTGCCGTTGTCTGTAAGAAAGAAAGCCTGCCTGTTCGGGAGATTGATGGGTAACGACCTATAACAACCCATTTTTTTAATCGGTTGATGATCGACTTTCATGATATCAAGCACCTGTTCTGAAACCGGCCATTTGACTCAGGGATGCGCTTAATTGCTTTTGCCTGTATTAGTCGTAATCGGCTCCCAACTATCCGGTGTTAAACTCACTTCCTGCAGTTTTATGTCAATTTTACCGAAGGTTAAAATTTTGCCGCTGATCTGGACCGGCAATTGTGTGGCCTTGTCTATAAATATATCAAAATCTCCATTGATCCCCA
>Ga0210064_1000115_pt1 | contig 37162 bp, 31 predicted proteins | sample Muzzi_CordC_D2_FD_185531 | JGI IMG/M metagenome (GOLD analysis project Ga0210064, IMG submission 185531) | Wetland microbial communities from San Francisco Bay, California, USA, that impact long-term carbon sequestration - Muzzi_CordC_D2 (SPAdes) | ecosystem: Environmental > Aquatic > Marine >... | reverse complement strand
CGGGTACGCGGCTCTGACGGCCTGATTGCCGAGCCAGTGATCGCCGTGGATATGCGAGTTGAAGACAGCGACAACCGGCTTGTCCGAGAACTTTCTCACAGTGCGCAATACCATTTCACCGGTCTGAACACTGGAGCCTGGATCCAGGATAACAATGCCTTTCGAGGTCACAACAAAACCGGGATTATTCATAAAACCCTGGTTCTTCGGGTTGGGCGTTTCCAGAGGGCCGTGTATGACATAAATATTCTCGGCTACCTGGTCAGCGGGGTAATCCGGGACTTCGGGTCCTGTCTCTGCCAGTGCAGAAACAGGAAACCACAGCATCAGGGCAAAAACCTGTTTCAGTCGCAACATGATGCCGGGTCTCCTGTGATGTATTTTTTGTCCGGTCGTGTGAAGCGAAATACTATAACCGGCTCACTGGTGAGAAGTATCTATCCTTTATGACGTGTAGTGCAAATAGAAAAAGGGGCTTTTAACCCCTTTTTATTCCGGTTGTCCTCGCAAGCGAGGTTTTGACAAATGGTTCAATAGATGGACGCGTTATCCAGAATTGTGTACAGCTGATCCAGGGTGTCATAGTGCACCTGCATCAAGCCGTTATCCTGCTTTTTGCCAATATTCCGCTTGTTCCAGATCAACTTGCCTGTGCTGGCGCTGTAGACACGCAGCAGGCCGCCCTTACAGCTGACGGCTACCGGCGAACCAGTCCGGAGAGATGTCGGTGACACAGCGTTTGCCTTCGGTCATGGAATTTGTAATGTCCAGTTCGGTGCGCTTGCCGTTTTCTGTGCTCAGCATTACAACCTGGTCAGCTTTTCCATAGGCATGCGGCAGGCCATCATCACCGAACATGATCAACGAACGTTTGGGCATGACGATTGCAAGGTAGCTCAAATCTGGTGCAACCAGTGACACTGGAAATACGGCGAGGCTTGTGGGCTTCGCCTTCGGCCCATTCCAGAACTTGCTCGGTGCCGGATTCGATACCGTAGATATTGCGCAGAGAGATCAGCTTCTTGCCATCCTTGCTGAACTGCAGTGTGCTGAACTGGCCGGGAATCGTGAACTCGCTGTCTTCATAGACCTCAACAACACGTTGTTTGCCTGTGTCGAGGTCTATGATAGCGAATCGGTCTCGGCCTAAGACGGCGATGCGTCTGCCGCTGTCAGTGATACCCAGCGCATATACGCCGGCGTCAATATGCTCTACCGCCAATGTATTGACGCCGCTGTTGGGGTGAGGTATCGGCTAAGTGTCGTCTTGCTCGCATGGCGATATGCAGGTTTCCCGGGCTAATTGCTTGTTAGAGTATAGAAAATTGGCGGGTGCTTTATCTCTGGACGGCCGCCTGGTTTCAGGGTGAATTGAGAGGGACCCTGGGGGCACCAGACGCTCTATAAGCGTTCCAGGAAGCGCTAAACCGCTATTTGGATTCGATAATGACGTCAGACCGGTTGCTGTTGTGATGCCTGAAAAAAATCGCAGACCCGTTCATCGATCCAGTAGCGAGGTTTCCACGGCAAACTTCCGCCCACAAATCCGACGTGTCCACCGGATTCGCTAAGCTCCAGTTGCACACCGGGACCCAGTTCATAATCCTCCGGGACAGCATCCGGTGTCATGAACGGATCATCCAGTGCATGCAGGATCAAAGTCGGAGTTTTGATGTATTTTATGAAAGGACGGCTACTGGCACGTCGATAGTAATCATCGACACCGTCAAAGCCGTGTAAGGGTGCGGTGACATGGTCATCGAATTGCCGAAACGATTTGATCCTGGATAAATGACTGACGTCAATTGGTAAGGGCATGCGTGCGGCTTTGCTACGGGTTGATCGACGCAGTTTGTACACCAGATGGGCCTGATAGAGTCTGGAAAAACCGCGTTCCAGTCTGTGTGCAGCAACATTGAGTTCAAAAGGCACCGAGATGGCAACCGCCTTCTTTGCCAGTGTCTGCTCCGGGTTTTCACCAAGCCACTTTAAAAGCACATTCCCGCCCAGAGAGATACCGACTATATAGACAGGGCGTTGTGGGTGTTGCCTCACCAGCCGCCTTAGAATCGTATCAACATCATGCGTATCACCGGAGTGATAACTTCGTGGCAGGCGGTTGGGTTCGCCACTGCAACCACGAAAATTGAGCAGCACGACCCGAAAACCACAACCGTTGAGTGAATTCATCAAACCCGTGGCATAATGGGAACGAATCGATCCTTCCAGGCCGTGCAGTAAAAGCACGAGTGGGCCACCGTGGTTGGCACTCCAGTCGATATCGAGGAAATCACCATCATCCAGTTCTATGCGTTCACGAGTCAGCGCGGGGGGGCGCTGCTTACGGAAGATATGCGGGAACAGTGTTTGTAAATGCGGCCCGGGTAGCCACCAGGCCGGTTTGAAGGCGCTGGTTGGCTTCAACTGCCGGTTCTACCCCTGATCGAATGGGTCATCATTCTGGCCTTGTACAGTCTAACCGCGTGCCCCAGGGCACGCGGTTAATCTGCTTGTCGAAAGGATAAATGACTCACTACTGTTCGCGATTTGCCTTCAGGTCATCGACTACGCCAGGGTCGGCCAGTGTCGAAGTGTCGCCAAGGCTGTCGATTTCATTGGCTGCAATCTTGCGGAGGATCCGTCGCATGATTTTTCCCGAGCGGGTTTTCGGCAGGCCCGGTGCCCATTGTATGACGTCGATGGTGGCGATGGGGCCGATTTCATTGCGTACCAGTTTGATCAGTTCCGTTTTAAGCGCATCGGCGTATTCGACACCCTTAACCAGCGTCACATAAGCATAGATACCCTGACCCTTGATGTCGTGTGGATAACCAACGACGGCGGCTTCGGCAACATCATTGTGCAGTACCAGGGCGCTTTCCAGTTCAGCCGTACCGAGACGGTGACCAGAAACGTTCAGCACATCGTCGACACGGCCGGTGATCCAGTAATAACCATCCTTGTCGCGTCGTGCACCATCGCCGGTAAAGTACATACCCGGATAGGTGGAGAAGTAGGTGTTTATGAAGCGCTGGTGATCACCGTACACCGTCCGCATCTGGCCGGGCCAGGGACGGGTGATGACCAGGTTGCCTTCCGCTGCGCCCTCCAGAAGACCGCCTTCGTTGTCGACCAGGGCTGGAACAACGCCAAAAAACGGGACTGTGGCCGAACCCGGCTTGAGTGCCGTGGCACCGGGCAGTGGCGTGATCATATGGCCGCCGGTTTCGGTTTGCCACCAGGTATCCACAATTGGGCAGCGCGCATCGCCAACCACCTTGTGGTACCACTCCCAGGCTTCCGGATTTATCGGTTCGCCGACCGTGCCCAGCAGGCGCAGCGAACTGCGTGAAGTCTTTCTGACCGGTTCCTCGCCTTCGCGCATCAGTGCGCGGATGGCCGTTGGTGCCGTGTAGAAGGTAGTGACCTGGTGCTTGTCACAGACCTGCCACAAGCGCGACGCGTCAGGGTAGGTCGGTATACCTTCGAACATCAGGGTGGTCGCGCCGTTGTTCAGCGGTCCGTACAGGATATAGGTATGTCCGGTAATCCAGCCGACATCGGCTGTACACCAGTAATGTTCCCCTTCATGATAGTCGAACACGTACTTGTGTGTGATCGCGGCGAATAACAGATAGCCGCCGCTGGTGTGCAATACACCTTTGGGCTTGCCGGTGGAGCCTGATGTGTACAGGATAAACAGCGGATCTTCGGCGCTCATCTTCTCCGGTTCACAGTCACTGTCAACTGTGCCGGCGATTTCCTGCAGCCACACATCACGTTGTGCATGCCACTGCACCTCACCACCGGTACGCTTGACGACAATGACGGTGTGTACATCGGGGCAGGATTCCAGTGCCTTGTCGGTATTGCGCTTGAGGGGCACGGCTTTGCCACCGCGTATGCCTTCATCGGCGGTGATAACAACCCGACAGTCTGAATCGAGGATGCGGTCCTTGATGGATTCTGGAGAAAAACCACCGAAAACAACAGAGTGAACGGCACCGATGCGTGCGCAGGCCAGCATGGCGTAGGCGGCTTCGGGGATCATAGGCAGATAGATACAGACCCGATCACCTTTTTTAACGCCGCGTGCTTTCAGAACATTGGCAAAGGTGCATATTTCCCTGTGGAGTTCACGGTAGGTGATTTTCTTCTCTTCATCGGGGTTGTCGCCTTCCCAGATGATGGCGACCTGGTCGCCCCGAGTTTCCAGGTGCCGGTCCACACAGTTGTAACAGACGTTGAGTTCGGCGCCCTCAAACCAGCTGATTTTACCTTCGTTGTAATCCCACTCCAGCACTTTGTCCCATGGTTTGTACCAGCTGACGAACTTTTCGGCCTGTTCCGCCCAGAATCCTTCGGGATCGTCAACGGACTGTTTGTACATCTCCTGGTAAAGGGCTGCATCGATATGGGCCTGCGCAGCGAAAGATTCGGGTACTGGATAGATCTTTTCCTCGGACATCTGGGTGCTCCTCTGGCTGGTATGGCTAGATTCTCTTGTGTAGAGCCGGATTTTTATTGGGCCTGGCGGCATTGTACGGAGTTTCGGAAACCGGTATCAATGCTGCTCGATCATTCGGGTCTTGGGAATCCGCCCGTATTCCCAGTTAGGTACCGCCCAGGCCCAGAAATCGTCCAGTTTACTGTCTTCGAGTCCTTCCGGCACGCGCTGACCGAGAAAACGCAGGACGGTGGTCAGCAATGATACAGCCTGTTGCGGAGGGACAGCGGGTGCGTTGGTTTGCTTGCTCAGCTTTTCACCGTCTTCGTTAACCGCGACGGGCAGGTGAAGGTAGCGGGGTAGCTCGTATCCCAGTGTCTGCAGCAGAAAGATCTGCCGGCAGGTGGAATCCAGTAAATCGGCGCCACGAACGACATCGGAGATACCCTGCTCGGCGTCGTCAACGACCACAGCCAACTGATAGGCGAACAGCCCGTCCGCTCGCCGTATAATAAAATCGCCACTTTTTTCAGGCAACCATTCTTCGATATAACCCTGTAATCGATCAGCGAAACGGATATCAAGGTCTGGCACGCGCAGACGCAGGGAACGCGCGTCACGGCCTTGCGGCAGTCCGTTACGGCAGGTGCCCGGGTAGACGTTGCCACTGCGTGCGACGTTGTCCTGAATATCCTTGCGCGAGCAGCCACAGGGATAAATCAGCTGCCTGTACGCAAGCTGTTCCAGGGCCCGCTGATAGGCGTCGTGACGCTGACTCTGATACATAACCTCACTGTCCCAGTAAAGGCCAAAGGCTTCCAGAGTGCGCAGAATATCGTCAGCGGCGCCGCCGACTTCCCTGGGTGGATCGAGGTCTTCTATGCGCACCAGCCACTCACCACCGCGTGAACGGGCATCGAGAAAACTGCCAACCGCTGCGATCAGCGAACCAAAATGCAGCGGTCCGGTGGGCGAGGGTGCAAAGCGTCCACGGTAAGTTTTATTTCGCGCGGAGTACAATTTTATCGAGTACTCCCTTTGCAGGTGTTTCGATCGATGCAATAAAAAACCGGCCTGAAGGGCCGGTTCTGTCTGATCTGTCCAGGCGCAGATTCAGGGCCTGTTCCCAAAAAGGCGTATCCGTCTCAGCCCATCTGTTTTTCACGAATCTCATCGAGCGTTTTACAGTCGATGCACTGGGTGGCCGTGGGTCTTGCCTCGAGCCGCCGAATGCCGATCTCGACACCGCAAGCATCGCAGTAACCATATTCTTCATTGTCCAGATTCATCAGCGATTCATCGATTTTTTTAATCAGTTTCCGCTCGCGATCGCGTGTGCGCAGTTCCATACTGAATTCGGATTCCTGGGTGGCGCGGTCATTGGGGTCAGGAAAATTGGCCGCTTCATCCTGCATGTGGTGAACGGTACGATCAACCTCTTCCATCAGTTCACGTTTCCAGGCGAGCAGAATCTGGCGGAAATGCTCGGTCTGCTCTTCATTCATGTATTCCTCGCCTTTTTTCTCGATATAAGGCTCAATACCGGGTACCGGGCCGGCGTGGGAGGAAGTTGAAGGCGGAGCAGGTTGGCGCTCTGTTCTCGTCCTCGCCTTGCCAGCCGCTGTATTGCTGATGGTCGTTGCGCGCGCGGTTTTTTCCGTGACGCTTTTGTTATTACTGTCCGCTTTCCTGACGGGCGCCTTTTTCGTTGTCGCCGTCTTTCTGGCAAGCGTTTTTTTCTTTGCCACCGCCTTCTTCGCGACGGCTTTCGTTTTCGCCTTGGCTTTGGTCTTCGCGGCCTTTTTCTTGGCAGCCATTCAACTTCTCCCAACCAACAATAAAATCAAGCGGTGCTTCATATCAAAATTCCGGATGTTAGGCAAGCGTTTTTAACCGCCAACAATCAAGTGCGCTAGTTTCCGGTTGTGATTGAGCTGAGTCAAGAGCAAAAGCTGCCAAACTTTTCCGAATGAATTTCCCTTGTTGCAGGTTTTGCCTCTGCGGTACGCTAGTCCCGGATGGATTGGAGCTGGGTAGTGGGTGAATGAGCGGGCTGACAACACTGTTATTTGATGTGGATGGCACATTGGCGGAAACCGAAGAGATTCACCGCCAGTCCTTTAACAAGTCTTTCAAGCAGGCCGGTTTGGACTGGTACTGGTCGCAGGATCTATATGCCGAGCTGCTGGCTGTTACCGGCGGTAAAGAGCGGATTCGGCACTATCTGGCAAGCTATCTGCCGGATTTTGAAACAGCCGGAAAGCTGGACGAATACATCGCAGGCCTGCATGCGGCGAAGACCGATATCTATACCAGGGCAGTGGCATCCGGTGATATTCCCATGCGGCCAGGTATCAGGCGTTTGATCGACGAAGCGCGCAAGGCCGGGTTGCGACTGGCTATCGCAACCACCACTACGCCGGTCAATGTCACGGCGCTTTTACGCCACAACCTGGCGCCCGATTCGGAAGACTGGTTCGATGTGATCGCCGCCGGTAGCGTGGTTGCTGCCAAAAAACCGGCTGCTGATATCTATCATTATGCAATGGAAAAACTGGCTGTGCGTGCCGAGGAGTGCCTGGCTTTTGAGGATTCTGAAAACGGTTTGCGTGCGGCACGGGATGCCGGGCTGCAAACCTTGATAACCGTCAGCCGGTATACCCGCGATCACGATTTTGAAGGCGCCGCGCTGGTCCTTGACCAATTGGGGGAACCCGACAGCCCGTTTACCGTGATTTCGGGCGCTGCGGGAAGTCACACTTATGTCAATGTCGATCTGTTGCTGGATTTACATGCACAAACGGTCTGTTTCAGGGAATGATTGCACAACGTTTGAAATCCATTGCTCCATTTCACGCCATGGCATTAATGGCGCGTGCCCGGGAGTTGGAGGCGCAGGGTCGCTCTATTGTGCACATGGAAATCGGAGAACCCGATTTCGCCACGCCTCAGCCGGTTGTCGACGCTGGAATTCGCGCGCTCCAGCAGGGTAAGACCCGCTACACACCTGCGGTCGGCCTGCGCGAACTGCGTGAAGCTATCGCCGATCACTACCTGAGACAGTTTGAGGTGCAGATAGATCCGCGGCGGATTCTGGTCACGCCAGGTGCCTCCGGCGCGCTGCAACTCATTCTGGCGATGTTGGTGGATCCGGGCAGCCAGGTGTTGATGACGGACCCGGGTTATCCCTGCAACCGTAATTTCGTATTCCTGTTCGAAGGTGAGCCGGTTATGGTTCCCGTAGAAGCGCAACATCACTACCAGCTCAGTGCGGAACTGCTGGAACACTACTGGAGTGAGAGAACATCCTGCGTGATGGTTGCAAGTCCGTCAAACCCCACTGGAACGGTTATTTCCCAGGACCAACTGCAAACACTGCTGCACAAGGTGCGTGACAGGGGCGGACATCTGATTGTCGATGAGATCTATCAGAGCCTGTGGTATGAGGAAGCGCCTCAAACGGCGCTCGCGCTGGGTGAGGATGTATTTGTTATCAACAGTTTCTCCAAGTATTTCGGTATGACCGGTTGGCGACTGGGCTGGCTGGTTGCGCCCCAGGACGCTGTCGGCTACCTGGATACACTGGCACAAAACCTGTTTCTTTCAGCACCTACCCCTGCGCAGCATGCTGCGTTGACGGCGTTCCAGCCGGAGACACAGACAATTCTGGAGTATCGCCGACAGGAATTTGGGCGCCGCCGGGATTTCCTGTTGCCTGCCTTGAGGGAGCTCGGATTCGATATTTCGGTAGAGCCACAGGGCGCTTTCTACCTGTATGGCAATTGCCGCCGTTTTACGCAGGACAGTTTTACGTTTACGACTGATCTGCTGGAGAAAGCTGGTGTGGCGATAACGCCCGGCGTTGATTTTGGCAGGCACCAGGCGGCTCAGCACGTTCGGTTTGCCTACACGACCTCGATGCAGCAGCTGCAGCTGGGCGTTGAGCGCATCGCCGATTTTATTGGGTGATAACAGAAGTGAGTTGAAAAATGAAAGACCTGTCTGCCGGTCCAGGGTATCTGTTCCAAGGCTTTTTTTTGTTGCGCAAACCGGGTCTGCGGCGTTTTGTGCTGATGCCGTTGCTGATCAATATTCTGTTGTTTGGCGGCCTGGTCTGGTGGGCCTATGCTTGGGTTGAAGGGGCTTCCGGGTACCTGATTGCCAAATTGCCGGATTGGCTGCACTGGTTGCGCCATGTGGTAGTACCGGTATTTGTGCTGACCAGCCTGGTGATGATTTTCTACAGCTTCTCTATTCTGGCGAATCTGGTTGCGGCCCCCTTTAACGGCCTGTTGGCGGAAGCCGTCGAGTGCCATCTGACCGGAAAAACACTGCAAGGCGACTGGCGTCAGCTGTTACGCGATATCCTGCCCAGTATGTATTCTGAACTTCGCAAACTGCTCTATTTTCTGTTGCGGGCGATTCCGCTGCTGCTGTTGCTGTTTATTCCGGTGTTTAATATCGCAGGCTCTGTGTTATGGGTGTTGTTTAGTGCCTGGATGATGACTGTGCAGTATATCGATTATCCAATGGCTAACCACCAGCTGTTTTTCAGGGAGCAGCGCGCGCGGCTGAGAAAACGACCTCTGCTGGCGTGGGGTTTTGGTGGTCTGGTCATGTTGTGCACCATGATTCCGGTGGTTAATTTCTTTGTCATGCCGGCCGCAGTGGCGGGTGCGACGCTGATCTGGGTCAAGGAAATCCAGTTAAGGTCGTGAGAAATACGCATCAGAGACCACGCGCCAATAAGGCTGCACCAAAGGCTGCTTCCTGGTGTGCGGCTTTTGCCACAGGTACGGCCAGGCGTTGTTCACGGATCTGCATCCATCCCGTGTTTTTGGCGCCACCACCTACTGTCAGCACTTTTTGGGGATAAGGCGCGCCCAGTTCGGCCAGCAAGCGATAACCCTGTTGCTCAATAGCCGCGAGTCCCTCCAGAATGCCCTGAAAGAATACCGCATCCGACGACGGGCGGGGTTCCAGCCTGGGCGGCAGCTTCGGGTCCTGTAGCGGAAAGCGTTCGCCGGCTGCCGGCAGCGGGTAATAGTCCAGACCGGTGGCCTGTTGTGGTTTTATCAGGTGCGTATAGCGGTGAATGTCACACGAACTGAAAAATTTAAGCAGGGTAGCTCCGCCTGCGTTGGACGCGCCACCGACCAGCCAGCGATCGCCCAGGCGATGACTGTACACACCATAGCGTGCGGCGAACACGGGTTGACCAGATAACACCTTGATAACCAGCGTGCTGCCCAGCGCGGTGACCGCCGTGCCGGTCACATCGGCGCCGGCGGCAATAAAGCCCGCTGTACTGTCGGTTGTGCCGGCGACGACTTCTACACCGTCCGGCAGGCTCCAGCGTTTTGCCAGCCTGTCGCTCAGTGTTCCGATCGGCGAACCGGCTGGACAGACAGCCGGCAAGTGTTCAGCCTGTATGTCCAGTTTGCTCAGCCAGGCCGGCCAGCGGCGTTGTATCGGGTCGTAACCCAGCTTCAATGCGTTGTTTTCATCGCTGACTCCAAAGTGCCCGGTCAGCATGCCCGACAGCCAGTCGGCCTGGTGTAAGGCCAGATAAGCGGGGTCTGAAATCGTTTGACGCAGGTAGAGCAGTTTGGCCAGGCTGGAACTGGCGCCCTGTGCGGCGCAGTCTGCGGGGGCGGCCCCCAGGATGTGTTTGGCCTCTGAAATCGAGCGGGCATCGTTGTACATCAGTCCCGATGTCAGCGGGGTGCCGTGTTTGTCGCACAAGAGCAGTGTCGCCGAGGTGCCGTCAATGGCAATGCGACTGACCTGGGCCGGGTTCAGGCGTTTGCACAGCACGTCAAGCGTGTCGGCAAGGGTCTGCCACCATGCACGGGCGTCCTGATCGATGCAGACACCGTTTTGCGCGGGGGCGGGGAGGTCGATTCTGGCCTCGGCGAGGACTGCAGCATGCTCATCAATGGCGCAAGCCCGGCAGGCGGAAGTGCCGATATCGATGCCGATAAACAGGCTCATAGTCCGACGGTATTGTGACAGAATGGCACTTAACATAGGCTCCCGGCTGTCCCGGCCCGATCGAACAGCGTTGAATGTAGCCACTGAATACACGGAACTCACCGAAATAAATGATAAATGATTTCCCTGTTTTCCGTGGCTATCCGGATGACGTTGGCTCCACTAAGTACCATTCGGCTCAGGACCGTGAAGAAATAACGAGCTCCAATGGCCTGGAACCCAGCCACTGGGGACAAGGCGCCCGTTCGGAGATGCGTCAGGGTAATTCCACTTTTGCGGTCGCCTGCCAGTACGGATTCCGATGCTCGGCAACAACCATCGTATCGATACCGCCCCGCACATTGAAATCGGCCGTCAGACGCATGAAGCGGGGCTGACAGACCTCCACCAGTTTGTCGAGCATGCGGTTGGTGACGTCTTCGTGGAAGGCGCCCTGGTCACGGAAAGACCAGATGTACAGTTTGAGCGATTTCAGTTCGACACAGTGCTTATCCGGCACGTATTCCAGGTTCAGCACCGCGAAATCCGGCTGTCCTGTTTTCGGGCACAGGCAGGTGAATTCCGGTATGCGGATGCGTACAGTGTAGTCACGTCCGGGGTGTGGATTATCGAATGTCTCGAGGTCGTTGCTGGGCTGGGTCGGCATGCGAGCACGATACCTGAAAGGGTGCAAACACCACAAGTTACAGGGAAGCCGTTTTCATCTGTCAGCCATGTAAAGCTTGTCAGCTGACAAGCAGATCTGTATCTTTCCCGAATGCGGCTAAGCAAGCTCAAACTTTCCGGTTTCAAGTCCTTCGTCGATCCCACTACCGTTGTTTTTCCGTCCAGCCTTGCCGGTGTGGTTGGGCCGAATGGCTGTGGCAAATCCAACGTGATCGATGCCGTGCGCTGGGTGATGGGGGAAAGTTCTGCCAAGCATCTGCGCGGTGACTCGATGGCGGATGTCATCTTTAATGGATCGACCGCGCGCAAGCCGGTTGCACAAGCCTCGGTCGAACTGGTCTTCGACAACAGTGATGGCGGTCTGGGCGGGCAGTATGCCAACTACAGTGAAATTGCCCTGCGACGTCAGGTTTCACGAGATGGTCAGTCAGCCTATTTTCTGAACAATACCCGCTGCCGGCGTCGTGACATTACCGACATCTTTCTGGGCACAGGTCTGGGTCCGCGCAGTTATTCCATTATCGAGCAGGGCATGATTTCGCGTCTGATCGAAGCCAGGCCGGAAGATCTGCGCGTGTTCTTTGAAGAGGCCGCCGGCATTTCCAAGTATAAGGAACGCCGCAGGGAAACTGAAAACCGGATCCGGCATACTCATGAAAATCTTTCTCGTGTTAATGACTTACGTGAAGAAATTGAGAAACAGCTTGAAAAGCTGAAGCGTCAGGCGCGCAGCGCTGAACGATTCAAGGAATTGCGCGATCAGGAGCGCAGGGTGAAAGCTGAATTGCTCGCTTTGCGATACAAGGTCCTGCACGAAGAAAGCGGCGATCGCCGCAAACTGATCCAGGAAAATGAAACACGGCTGCACGCTGTCATCGCTGAACTGCGTTCCGTCGAGGCTGCGCTGGAAAAAGGTCGCGAGGCGCACATCGAAGCATCGGACCGTTTTAACGCCGTACAGGGTCATTATTACGAGCTCGGTGCCGAGGTGGCCCGTGTTGAACAGGCTATCCAGCACAGCAAGGCCACGCGTCGGGATCAGCAGCAAGAACTGGAGAAAACCGGGCAAGCCTGGAACGAAGTGCAAGCTCATATCAAGGTCGATGAGCAGCGACTTGAGCTGCTTGCCAGAGAACTGGCCGAGAATGAGCCGGCACGTGAACAGGCCACGTCGCGTGCGCAAGACTCACGAGAAAAACGGGAGCACGCCGAACAGCTCATGCAGGTCTGGCAGTCTGACTGGGATGCCTTTAATGCACGCGCTAACGAAGCGTCACAGACCGCGCAGGTGGAACGCACCCGCATCGATCAGCTGGAACGCCATCTGATACAACTCGGGCAGCGTCAGGAACGGATTGAACAGGAGCAGCAGCAACTCGACAGCAATGCGCTGGAAGCCGAAATCGGCGACTTCGAAAAACAGGCGGGAGAACGTCAACAGCATGCCCGGCAGCTGCAGGAACAGTTGCAACAGTTGCGCAGTCGCATCGATGAATTGCGTGATTCAACCCGCAATCAGCAGCGCGAATTGCATGATGCGCAAAACGAACAACAGGCGCTGGGGGGGCGGCGGGCGTCCCTGCTGGCCTTGCAACAGGCTGCGCTGGGCGAGGGTGAGGGCGTTGTCAACCAATGGCTGTCAGCTCAGGGCCTGAACGAGGCGCCACGCCTGGCCAAGCAACTGGACGTCGACAGTGGCTGGGAGCGGGCTGTTGAAACGGTTCTGGGCTTTTATCTCGAAGCCGTCTGCCTTGAAGCGGACGACGATCTGGTGGACGCGCTGGCAGAACTCAAGCAGGGCGCGTTGTCGCTTATTGATACCCGCGCCGACGTCAGTGCGCCGCCAATCGCCAACGGTATGCCATTGACCGCAAGGGTACGTGCCCCCTGGTCACTGGATGGCTTGCTGGCAGGCGTCTATGCAGCTGAATCACTGAGCGAGGCCTTGCAGCTGCGGTCGGCTCTGAAAGCGCACGAATCCGTGGTAACACAGGATGGCATCTGGATTGGAAGCAGCTGGTTGCGTGTCGCCCGCGATGAAGATGCCAGGGCAGGTGTGCTGGAACGTGAAAAAGAAATCAACAGGATAGAAGATAAACTTAAAGCAACAACTGATATAATCGCCGGGCTGGAACAAGGTCTCGAAGCTGCTCGGGGCGAACTGCAGGAGGTGGAAGCCCGCCGCGAAGAACTGCAGGTCGAGGCTAACCAGGCGCATCGTCAGTTCAGTGATGCGCGTGCCCAGTTCGATGCCCGTCGTGTGCGGCTGGAGCAGATTCATAAGCGCAGCGCAGCACTGCACAAGGAAGCCAGCGAAAACAGTGAGCAACAGGACGAGGAGACCAAAACGGCTGACGAGGCACGCAGTCGCCTGCACCAGGCGCTGGTCATGCTGGATAGCATGGTTGATGAGCGCGAGCAGCGTGTGGCCGAGCGGGATCGTCTGCGCAGTGGGCTGAATGACACGCGTCTTGAAGCGCAGCGTGACCGGGACCAGGCGCATGAGCTGGAGCTGAAATGTCAGTCCCAACATACCGAACAGGAAACCACCAGCCAGAATCTGGAACGTATGCGCGGACAGCAAGTTCACCTGCGGCAACGCCGTGATGAATTGCAGCGGGCGCTGACGGACAGTGACATGCCGCTGCAGTCGATGCAGGAAGAGCTGGCAGCCCAGCTACAGAAACGCCTCGAGGTCGAAACGGAGCTGAGGGAAGAGCGCCGCAGGGTCGAAACCATCGAGCACAAACTGCGCGAAGACGAACAGCAGCGCCACCGGAAAGATGACGAGACCCAGAAATTACGCGACCGGCTCGGTCAGGAGAAGCTTGCCTGGCAGGAAATCAGGGTGCGCGGTGAAACCCTGCTTGAGCAGATTGTTGCCAGTGGTTTTGAACTCTCGCAACTGGTCGAAGAGCTGGATGAAGAAGCCGGGGTAGAGAACTGGGAGGCCGAAGCCGAACGCCTGAGCAACCGTATTCAGCGCCTGGGCCCCATCAACCTGGCGGCTATCGAAGAATACGAGGAACAGTCGGAGCGCAAGAATTACCTCGACGCACAACATGAAGACATCAGCTCGGCTCTGGAAACGCTGGAAAACGCTATCAGGAAAATTGATCGGGAGACCCGTACCCGCTTCAAGGAGACCTTCGACAAGGTCAACAGCGGTGTACAGGCAATGTTCCCGCGCCTGTTTGGTGGTGGCCATGCCTACCTGGAGATGACCGGTGACGATCTGCTGGATGCCGGCGTTACCATCATGGCGCGGCCACCCGGAAAACGTAACAGTACCATCCACTTGTTGTCTGGCGGTGAGAAGGCGCTCACCGCAGTGGCACTGGTATTCTCGATCTTCGAACTGAATCCGTCGCCGTTCTGCATGCTCGATGAGGTCGATGCACCGCTGGATGACGCCAACGTCGTACGTTTCTGCGACATGGTGAGAGAAATGTCCGAACGGGTACAGTTCATTTTCATTACTCACAACAAGATCACCATGGATCTCGCCAACCACTTGACGGGCGTTACCATGCACGAACCTGGCGTATCGCGGCTGGTCGCCGTCGACGTCGACGAGGCCGTCCAACTTGCCGCAGTGTAAGTGACGAAATGAGCGAACATAGCTTTACCAGACACATTGTGCACTCAAAGCGAAGCTGACCCACCATGGACGACCTACGCCTGATCTTGTTGCTGATTGGCGCCGCGATCATCATTGTGGTGTATGTCTGGTCCCGTGTTCAGGTGCGGCCCCGCAAACGCAGCGCAACCCGAACGCCCTCCATCAACAGCCACAGCGCGGACGACTTCGACGCTGCCGATATAGAGCAGGAACTGGGGCGTATGGAGAGGCTGGTGATGGAACAACGGCATGATGAGCCGGTGGCGCCGGACCCGGAGCGCTTGCTGATCGTATCCGTGGTTGCGGCGCAAGGTGGCCATTTTTCAGGGCCGGCCCTGGTCAACGGGTTTGAACATAACAGATTGTGCTTTGATGAGCGAGAAATCTATTCACGGATGACTATCCGGTCTGGCAAGCAGCGGCCGGTATTTTATGTCGCAAATATGGTTAAACCCGGTACTTTTCCGCTGTCGGACATGGAGACTTTCACGACACCGGGGTTGACGCTGTTTTTACAGTTGCCCGCACCGCTCGATGGTGTGGAAGCCTTCGATGATTTTGTTAAAACAGCGGAACGTCTTGCTGTCGAACTTGGCGGTGAGCTGAGAGACGAGCAGCATTGCGTACTTACGCACCAGGCACTCATGCAGTTGCGTGAAAGCATTATTGAAGATCGTCTTCACCGCAAGACCGCATCCTAGGGCTGATATGGCTGTAAGAACGAAGCCGGAACAGCGCGTTGAGCAGCTCCGCGAGCAGATCCGTTTTCACAACTACCGCTATTATGTACTCGACACCCCGCAAATCCCGGATGCCGAATACGATCGCCTGTTACGCGAATTGCAGGTGCTGGAGGAATCTCATCCCGAACTGATCAGTGCAGACTCGCCGACCCAGCGCATCGGTGCCGAGCCCCTGAATGCATTTGGCGATGTACGCCATGAAGTTCCGATGCTGTCACTCGATAATGCCTTCGATGATGACGAGCTCAGTGAGTTTGATCGAAGGGTGCACGAACGGCTGGATCTGGACGAGGTTGAATATACGGCGGAACCCAAGCTGGATGGTCTGGCGGTCAGCCTGTTATATGAAAACGGCATACTAATGCGCGGAGCGACCCGGGGCGATGGATCGAAGGGTGAAGACGTCACGCAGAATGTGCGCACGATTCACTCCGTGCCGCTGCGGCTGATAGGTGATGGCTATCCCGAACGACTGGAAGTCCGTGGCGAAGTGATTATTTCACACGCCGGGTTCCGCGAGCTCAATGAACGCACACAGCAGCAGGGGCAGAAGCCGTTTGTCAACCCCCGCAACGCAGCAGCCGGCAGCTTGCGGCAACTGGATCCCAGAGTGACCGCCCAACGCCCGCTGGAGATGTATTGTTACGGTGTCGGGCTGGTGGCGGGAGGAAAGCTGCCGCATCGTCACAGCGAAATTCTGCAGCGACTGCGCGGCTGGGGCTTGCGTGTATACAGTGGTATCGAGTGTGTTTCCGACCTGCAGGCCTGTATAGCTTATTACCATAAACTGGAACAGCAACGCGAAAGCCTGCCCTTCGATATCGACGGGGTTGTGTTCAAGGTGGATCGGCTTGATTTACAGCAGCGGCTGGGTTTTGTCGCGCGCGCGCCGCGCTGGGCGATTGCACGCAAGTTTCCGGCGCAGGAGGAACTGACCAGGGTAATCGGCATTGACGTACAGGTTGGCCGCACCGGTGCCATCACACCAGTGGCACGTCTGGAACCGGTTTTCGTCGGTGGTGTGACTGTGACCAATGCCACCTTACACAACGAAGATGAAGTGCGTCGCAAGGATGTGCACATCGGTGATACAGTGATTGTCCGCAGGGCAGGGGATGTGATACCGGAAGTCGTCTCTGTTATAGCAGAGCGTCGGCCGGACAATGCACAGGCCTTTGTCATGCCGACACGCTGCCCGGTGTGCGGCTCTGACATCGAGAAGCTGGAAGGCGAAGTCGTCGCGCGTTGTACCGGGGGTCTGTATTGCGAGGCTCAGCGCAAGGAGGCGATAAGGCACTTTGCTTCACGCCGGGCAATGGATATAGAAGGCCTGGGTGAGAAACTGGTGGAACAGCTTGTCGAGTATAAACTGATCGATGATGTTGCCGGACTGTATGACCTCGACGCGGAATCTCTGGCAGGCATGGAACGCATGGGTGATAAATCCGCACAGAATCTGATAGCCGCGCTGGAAAAAAGCAGGCAAACGACATTCGACCGCTTCCTGTATGCACTGGGTATCAGGGAGGTGGGGGATGCGACCGCGCGATCGCTGGCCCGGGAGTTCGGAGATCTGGGTCCATTGATAGATGCGACAGAGGAACGCCTGGAATCCATAGCGGATATCGGGCCGGTGGTCGCTAAACATATTGTCCATTTCTTCCAGCAGCCGCATAACGTAGAAGTCATCGAAAAACTCCGTAACGCCGGGGTCAGCTGGCCTGTCACTGAAAAGGCTGTACACCAGCCGCTGCAAGGTCATACCTATGTGCTTACCGGAAGCCTGTCGGGCATGACACGTGATGAGGCCAGGCAGAGTCTTCAGCAGCTGGGGGCCAAAGTATCAGGCAGTGTTTCGAGTAAAACGACAGCGGTAATTGCCGGTGAAAAACCCGGCTCCAAGCGGCGTAAGGCGGAAAGTCTTGGTGTAGCCGTATTGTCGGAACAGGATCTGCTTCAACTTCTGCAACAATAGTGTGAGCATAGGAGCGTGATGAGCAGGCAGCACGAAAACAAATGGCTGCATTTTTTTGGCGTGGAACTCAGTCCCGTCAGCCATACCGAGAGGATACTGTCTGCGCTGGGCGGGTTTGTGGGGATTTATGGCGTATTACAGATCAGCCTGCATTTTGCCGGTATTGAAGCGGCGGCATTGATTGTCGCTTCCATGGGGGCCTCGGCGGTATTGCTTTTTGCCGTTCCTCACGGTCCGTTATCACAACCCTGGCCGGTTATCGGCGGTCATATGGTATCGGCGATTGTCGGGGTCAGCTGCGCCAGACTGATTCCGGACACGGTCACCTCTGCGGCACTGGCCGTTGCCCTGGCCATTGCTGTCATGCATTATCTGCGTTGCATCCATCCGCCGGGCGGTGCAACTGCGTTGTCAGCGGTTGTCGGTGGAGCGAGTGTCCAGGCGCTCGGCTACCAGTTTGTGCTGACACCCGTGTTGTTGAATGTGCTGGTGATTAGCCTGGTTGCTGTCATTTTCAACTATCCGTTTGCCTGGCGACGTTATCCAGCCAGCCTGAAACCTGTTGTTTCAGCTGGCTCTCCAGCCGCTAAGCCGCCAATCTCCCACGAAGATCTGGTCTACGCCCTGAGTGAGGTTGATTCCTTTATCGACGTTTCCGAGCAGGACTTGCTGGCGATCTACGAACTGGCGACCACAAGTGCCCAGGCGGGAGGCTACGCAGCCGAAGACCTGCGCCTCGGGCATTACTACAGTAACGGGAAATACGGAACCGAGTGGTCGGTGAGACGTATCATTGACGAGTCGGGCGGTGATGACCCGTCCGGGGGCATGGTGATATTCAAGGTGCTGGCCGGTGACGGGCAACGTACAAGCGGTGTGGTGACACGCCAAGAGTTCGCGCGCTGGGCCAGGCACGAAGTGTATCGTGAAGATGAAAACTGGCGCCGGGTTGACCCGGGTTCCAGCTGAGTCAGAGATGATCTGAGTATGTCGGTCGAATTACAGTACTGGCCGTTAATGATCGGCTGGACCATCGTCGTGCTGTTGCTGCTCTACGGCTGGACGCGACCGGCAGCGATTGCGGCAGCCGGTATGGCAATCGTGACCTATGCCGTGCTGTCGGTCGGGCCGGGCTGATGATAAAACATCGTATCAGGAAAGCCGAACGCCATTTGAAACGTGTTGATCCGACACTGGCCGAGGTGATGCAGCATCATGGGCCCTGTACGCTGATGCTGGATCCGAGGCCGCATTTTCATACCCTGGTCTGGGCAATCATTAACCAGCAGTTATCGGTCAAGGCTGCACAGACCATAGAGGCACGTTTGCAGGCGCGTCTTGACACCGGGCTTTTTCAGCCCGGGCATTTTCACCGTGTCCATGCACGCACATTACGAAGTTGCGGCCTGAGCGGTGCCAAGATTCGTTATATCCGTGAAATTGTGCGTAGACTGCGTGCCGGTGAACTGGATCTGGAGCAGCTGGATACCCTGGATGATGAACGGGCTTCGGAGTTACTGATGGACCTGCCGGGGGTAGGACGATGGACCGCGGATATGCTGTTGATGTTTTCCCTGGGACGCATGGACGTCCTGCCTATCGGCGATCTGGCTCTACGTAAATCCATACGTATGCACTACCGCTTGTCGGTTGACGCGAGTCACGAGGTTTATCTGGCGCTCGCCGAAGCCTGGCGTCCCTATCGTACCATTGCCAGCTGGTATTACTGGGCGGCTGTGGATTAGCCGGAAAACCACGGAATAGTCGCCGAAGGGCGACGGTACAAGTAACAGATTGCATTGAAGTTAGTCGATTATCGAATATTTATATGTCTCTATCCGGAGACGGAATCAGCAGGTTTGTCTCATTGCCGGTTACCCGACTCCCCAACCATAGTAAGCCCTGTGTTTTTTAAATCAATAACTTGCAGACGTTGGTATTAACTTTGCCTTGCGTATTGAGGATGAGTTATCCAATCAGCGCTCCAACAAAAAAATGGCGCACAACATGGAAGTGGGATATGATTCCCAGCGTTGTTATGGAAAACTTTTCCCGCTGGACGCGGTTAATTTTTTGTCCCGGAGAAGTAAAAAATGAAAATTCCTGGTCACAAGCGAATCCTGGTGACGGGCGGCGCCGGTTTTTTAGGTTCGCATCTTTGTGAAAAGCTGTTGAGACTCGGTCACGAAGTTGTATGCGTTGATAATTTTTTCACCGGCAGCAAGGATAATATTCATGAGCTACTCAACAACCCGAATTTCGAAGTCATCAGACACGATATAACTTTTCCGCTCTATGTCGAAGTTGATGAAATCTATAATCTGGCTTGCCCGGCTTCACCCGTCCATTATCAGTACGATCCTATCCAGACAACAAAAACGAGTGTGCTCGGCGCAATAAACATGCTTGGCCTTGCCAAGCGAACCAAGGCCAAGATTTTTCATGCATCGACCAGCGAAGTGTATGGTGACCCGCTTGTCCACCCGCAGAAGGAAACCTACTGGGGGCATGTCAATACGAAAGGGGAGCGGGCCTGTTATGACGAAGGCAAACGCTGTGCGGAATCACTGTTTTTCGACTATGTGCGGCAACATGAGCTGTTGATCAAGGTTGCGCGTATCTTCAATACCTATGGATCCCGCATGCATCCGGAAGATGGGCGCGTGGTATCCAACTTCGTCATACAGGCACTAACAGGTGAACCTCTAACGGTCTATGGTGATGGATCACAGACACGCTCTTTTTGTTATGTCGATGATCTCATCGATGGGTTTCTGCGATTGATGGGTAGCAGAGATGAATTTCAGGGACCGGTGAACCTCGGCAATCCTGTTGAATTCACCATACTTGAACTCGCACAGAAGGTCATTGAGTTTACCGGCTCAAGTTCCAGGTTGGACTTCAGGCCTCTTCCCTCTGACGATCCGCGGCAACGGCAGCCCGATATCACACTGGCGCGTACGGAACTGGGATGGGAGCCCAAGGTTGCGCTGGAGGAAGGCCTCAAGAAAACTGTCGAACATTTCGACGCGCTTCTGAAAGCGTCGAACCGGCTGAGGCACGTTGACTTTAGCCGGGGTAATCGTCGCAGCAACGTAACCAATCGGCGTATCGCCGATTCTGAAGATTTCAAGGTCATGAAAGGCAGGCGGGATCGGCGTTGTGGTTCGCGGGACAGGCGCGATTGTAACGGCGATTACACCGCAACAACTTCCCTCACCGGGTAGCAGCAATTGTGAGCTCGATACTTGTCACCGGTGGTGCCGGTTATATCGGTAGCCATACCTGCAAAGCGCTTCATAATGCCGGTTTCACACCGGTAACCCTCGATAACCTGGTTTACGGTCATCGTGAGGCTGTAAAGTGGGGGCCGTTCGTCGAGGGTGATCTGAATGACCGCGCGCTGCTGGAGAAGGTGATTCGCGAGCACGCTGTCACAGCGGTCATACACTTTGCCGCTTATGCTTATGTGGGCGAGTCCATGCAGTACCCGGAGAAGTATTTCTCCAACAATGTAGTCAACACACTTAATCTGCTCGATGCCATGAAAAGCTGTCGCACCGGGAGTATTGTTTTTTCATCGACGTGTGCCACCTATGGGGTGCCCGAACGGCTCCCTATCGATGAGCAGCACCCTCAGCATCCGGTCAATCCCTACGGGGAATCCAAGTTATTTGTCGAGCGGGCATTGAAATGGTATGAGGTCGCCCATGGCATCAAATCAGTCCCGCTCAGATATTTCAACGCTGCGGGCGCCGATGCCGAAGGGGATATCGGCGAGGATCACACGCCGGAAACACATCTGATACCATTGATAATAGAAGCGGCGCTGGGAATGCGTTCACATGTACAGGTGTTCGGTACGGACTATCCCACACCGGACGGAACAGCAATACGTGACTATATTCACGTGACGGATCTGGGTGATGCGCACGTCAAGGCACTGGAGTATCTGCTTGCCGGTGGTGACAGCATGGCGCTGAATCTCGGTACGGGCAATGGCTACTCGGTAAAGGAAGTGATTTCCGCCGTGGAAAGCGTGAGCGGCAGATCGGTGCCGGTACAACTGGCAGCGCGCCGTCCCGGGGATCCTGCCGAACTGGTGGCGAATGCAGTCAACGCCAATCAACGGCTCGGGTGGCGCCCAACGCATTCGAGCCTGGAAAATATCGCCGGAACTGCATGGGAATGGCATCAGACCGGACAGACGCTGTCTTCCGCGCCGGGCATCAAGAGCACAGTGGGCATGTAGATTACTCCTTACAGACAAACATCGCGGTTTTGCGCGATAAGCCATTACAACTATAACGATGAAAAACCAGAACACCCTTCAAATCGATCCCGCTAGTCCGATAGATGTGCCGACCAGGGACGCAGCAGTCCTTGTGCAACCGGCAGCCACACACCCGAGGCCCAGGGTGCAGGGCAAGTTTATCTTTGTTGGTGAAGAAAAGCTGTGGATCAAGGGTGTGACCTATGGCACTTTCCGGCCTGATGAAACGGGCCAGCAATATCCGCAAGCGGAACAGGTTGCCCGGGATTTCGAAGAGATGGCCGCCAGAGGCATCAACGCCATCCGCACCTATACCGTGCCGCCACGCTGGTTGCTGGATGAAGCATCAAGACAGGCATTGTACGTCATGGTCGGCATGCCCTGGGAACAGCACATCACTTTCCTGGATGATGTCGCCCGGGTAAACAGCATTGAAAATGCAGCGCGTGAGGCGGCGCGCTGCTGCGCCGATCATCCCGCCGTTCTTTGCTACTCGGTGGGCAATGAAATCCCGGCATCCATCGTGCGCTGGCACGGACGTAAACGCATCGAACGGTTTATCGAACGCCTTTATCGGATAGTCAAGACAGAAGATCCGCACGGGCTTGTTACCTATGTGAATTTCCCGACGACCGAGTACCTGCAACTCCCGTTTCTGGATTTCGTTTGCTTTAACGTGTATCTGGAGTCGCAGGAACGTCTGGAGGCTTACCTGGCTCGCCTTCAGAACCTGACGGATGAACGCCCTTTACTCATGGCGGAAATCGGGCTGGATAGCCAGCGCCATGGTGAACAGGCGCAGGCCGACAGCCTGACATGGCAGATACGCAGTGTGTTCAGGTCGGGCTGTGTGGGTACCTTTGTTTTCGCATGGACCGATGAATGGTATCGCGGTGGTCACGATATCGAAGACTGGGATTTTGGACTGACGACCCGCGAACGCCGGGCAAAGCCGGCATTGTCCGCCGTCGCCCAGGTGTTGGCAGATTCTCCGTTCCCTGCTGATACCCGGTGGCCCGGTATTTCCATTGTCGTATGCAGTTATAACGGTGCCACTACCATCAGGGACACTCTGGAGGGCCTGCAAAAACTGTCTTATCCGGACTACGAGGTCATCCTGGTCAACGATGGTTCAACGGATGAAACCCCTGCGATCGCGGCAGACTATGACGTCAAGCTGATCAGTACGGAAAACCGTGGCCTGTCAAACGCACGTAACACAGGTTACCAGGCTGCGAGCAAGGAAATCGTCGCCTATATTGACGATGATGCCTACCCCGATCCCGACTGGGCACATTATCTGGCGTTGACCTATCTCGATGGCGATTACGCGGGCGTTGGTGGCCCGAACCTGGCACCGGCAGGAGACGGCCTGATTGCGGACTGTGTGGCAAACGCGCCCGGCGGTCCGGTTCACGTGCTGCTCTCGGATACCGTCGCCGAGCACATCCCGGGCTGCAATATGAGCTTCAGGAAATCGGCACTTGAGGCAGTGGGTGGATTGGATCCCCGCTACCGTGCCGCAGGCGATGACGTGGATCTGTGCTGGCGCATACAGGGCCAGGTCGGGGAAATCGGTTTTAACGCGGCGGCCATGGTGTGGCATCACCGCCGCAATTCAATGCAGATGTACTGGAAGCAGCAGCAGGGATATGGCAAGGCGGAGGCCTTGCTGGAAGAAAAATGGCCGGAGAAATATAACGCGCTGGGACATACCAGCTGGGGCGGGCGGCTTTACGGCAAAGGCCTCACGCTGAACCTCGGAGCACTGCGCTCACGTGTTTACCAAGGGATGTGGGGCAGCGCGCCGTTTCAGTCGCTCTACCAGTCGGTGCCCACCACACTGTCGTCTTTACCGCTGATGCCCGAGTGGTATCTGTTGGTCGCCTTGCTCGGTGTATTGTCATTGCTGAGCCTGGGCTGGGCGCCGCTGGGCTGGTTTGTGCCCGTCTTTCTGATTGCGCTCGGGTTGCCCGTTGCGCAGGCCTTGCTCAGCGCAGGCAGGGCCAGGTTTACCTCTGCACCACAAACGCCCGCACAACACCTGAAGTTGTATGCGATTACCGCCTTCATGCACCTGCAGCAGCCCCTGGCGCGGCTGATAGGGCGGCTGCGCCACGGACTGACGCCCTGGCGTCAGCGTGCCACCTCAATGCCGCGGTGGCGATGGTCCTATAACGGTGATATCTGGAGCGAGCAGTGGCGTGCTCCGGAATCATGGCTGCAGACCATGGTAGAACGTTTGCAGCAAGCGAGTGTGCCTGTGCGCGCAGGCAGTGACTTCGATGAGTGGGATCTCGAACTCCGCGGCGGATTACTCGGCGCTGCGCGGACGCTGATGGCTATCGAAGAACACGGTTCGGGCAGACAGATGGTGCGTTTTCGGGTGTGGCCAAAATTATCACTGACGGGTCTGGCGCTGTGCGCGCTATGCGTGGTGCTCGTAACCGGTGCCGCCCTGGACGGCGCGTGGGCTGTCGCATTGTTGTTGACTTTGGGCGGGTTGCTGGTTTTTGCACGGGCATCCATGGAATACGCCATGGCGGCCAGCACGCTGCGGCACCTTTTGCGTGAAGAGTGCGACGGTAAGACACCGGCATGACGGACCCCAAACATCCTGATATCGCCATCCTGCGGCGCCTGCTCGACCAGGCCCGGCCGTATTGGAGACATCTTGCCGCAATCTTTACCATTGATCTGCTCGCCACCCCGCTGGCACTGCTCACGCCCCTGCCATTGATGCTGGCTGTCGACAGCGTTATCGGATCTGAGCCGCTGCCATGGTTCATTGCATTGATTGTGCCAGACTTTGTCACTGAATCGAAAGGGGCGATACTCGGCCTGGTCGCGGTACTTGTGATACTGTTTGCACTACTCAACCAGGTACAGAAACTCGGTGGCTGGTTGCTGCAGACCTATACCGGCGAGAAACTCGCCCTGGCGTTCCGCGCGCGCTTGCTGCTCCATGCTCAGCACCTCTCGCTGACCTACCATGACACCAGGGGCACCAGCGATTCGATATACCGCATCCAGTACGATGCACCTGCCATTCAGTGGGTGGTGATTTATGGTCTCACGCCTTTCTTGACAGCGTCTTTTACGTTGCTTGCCATGATATTTGTGACGGCAAAGATCGACTGGCAGCTTGCAATGATCGCTTTGACCATTTCGCCTGTACTTTTTGTGCTCACTCAGGTGTTCCGCAGGCACCTTCGCGGTCAGTGGCGGGAAGTGAAGCATCTGGAAACCTCCGCCCTGTCAATTGTCCAGGAGGTTCTTGGAGCATTGCGGGTAATCAAGGCATACGGTCAGGAAGACCGAGAGCACGGGCGATTCCTGCAGCGGGCCCGGCAAGGACTGTGGGCGCGGCTTCGCGTCATTATAGGAGAGAGCGCCTTCAATTTCTCGGTTGGGTTAACCATCGCAGTCGGTACAGCCGCTGTTCTCTATGTCGGAGCAACCCACGTGCAGGCGGATGTTCTGACCCTCGGGCAACTGCTGCTGGTCATGTCTTATCTCGCTCAGCTTTATCAGCCGCTGCAGGCACTCGGTCAGCAAGTCACAAAGCTGCAGGGTGGGCTGACCAGCGCCGAGCGCGCCTATGCGTTGCTGGATGAGGCCAGCGACGTCGTTGAACGGCCGGGTGCGCGGGAACTGGATCGGGCGCGGGGAACTGTCGAGTTCGATAATGTCTCTTTCAGCTATGACGGTACCACGCCGGTACTAAAGAACATCTCGTTTGGCGTAGCGGCAGGTGCGCGTGTTGGCATCAAGGGACGCACAGGTTCCGGTAAATCCACCTTAATGAACCTGCTGATGCGTTTTTATGATCCAGTGGCCGGTCGTATCCTTCTGGACGATGTGGAATTGCAGGACTATCGCCTGGCCGATTTGCGCGACCAGTTTGCCATCGTTCTGCAGGATCCTCTGCTTCTGTCGAGCAGCATCGTGGAAAATATCGCTTACGCCAGACCGGATGCGAGTGAACAAGAGATTATCGAAGCCGCGCAAGCCGCTAATGCTGATGAATTCATTCGTGAATTGCCGGAAAGATATGATACCCAGGTGGGCGAGCGCGGACTGCGACTCTCCGGTGGACAACGGCAGCGGATCGCTTTGGCACGCGCCTTTCTCAAAGATGCGCCCATCTTGATACTCGATGAGCCGACAAGCTCGGTTGATGTCAAGACCGAGGCCAAGATCATGGAGGCGATGGATCGTCTTATGAAAAATCGCACCACATTCATGATTGCGCATCGGCTAAGCACGTTGAGAAACTGTGATGCACTGTTGGTAATTGAGGACGGTCGCTTAGTCGAAGAAAATTTGCAACTCGCCACTGCAGCTACACCAGGCATGTAGAGCGCTAATGAAAACGCTTACCATAATTCCTGATACGGCTGTTTCGCGCGCAGCAGGCTGACTTGAAGGGAAAAAAGCCAATGGCTAAGTCAAAGTTTATCGTTACCGGATGCAGCCGGTCCGGGACCACCTATATGTCCGCCCTGCTGTCAGAGCTGGGTCTGGCTTGTGGGCACGAACGCGTATTCAATATATTTCCTATGATCGAGTTACATCCTCCGTTTGATTTTGTAAAGTTGTTTGCCGACAAGGACGGCGATTCATCCTTCCTGGCCGTTCCATATATAAGGGAGTTGCCGGCTGGCAGCGTGGTCCTGCATCAGGTCCGACATCCGGTCCATGTCATACGCTCACACATGGGCATCCGCTACTTCGCGCCTGACTATCAGCCATCAATCTATCTCGCTGACAATCATCCTGATTTTCTGGGCTTCATCAGACGTCACTGTCCCGAGATCTTCGCCCAAGACGAAGAACTGCGAAGAACCATGTGTTACTGGGTTGCGTGGAACAAAATGGCCCAGGAGGCCTGCACAGAACCCGATATCCGCTATCTGCGCTACCGTGTCGAGGAGCTCGATTTACCGCTACTGGAACGTATCCTTGACCTGTTGTCCGTTGATGTGCCCGGGGAGACGATGGTGCAGGCGCTGGCAAACGTTTCGCAAAGCACTAATGCCAGGCTGCGTGATGATGCGATTTCATGGGCAGCCCTCCCGGAAGGTCGGCTCAAGAGCGACATTGCTCAGCTGGCGGCTGACTACGGCTACGGTGATCTCAATTCACTGGGTTCTTCGAGCCTTAAAACCAGGCAGCAATAAAACATGCGGCACCGGTACGATCAGGCAGCGGTTTCGTTTAACCATCTCACCGGGTTTCCCGCCTGTGTTGAGGCATTTGTGATATGAAGATAGATGAGCTTGCCTGGGTTCGGGAAGAGGATTATCCACCCGCCACGCGCGGAAAAATTGTGGTTTGGGGACTGCTGGCTTCTTCAGCATTCGGGGGCATGATATGGCAGGTCTATCACTACCTGATTGCACTACGACGACTCGGCTTTGATGTCTGGTACGTCGAGGACTCCGACAGGATGCTCTACGATCCACAGACCTACCACCCTACGGAAGATTTCACCGCCAATGTCCGCCTGCTCGCGAAGTTTATGGAGCAGATAGGTTTCTCACGCCGATGGGTATTCGGTCGACCGGCCGCCAATGGTGCCTGTCTGGGCGCCCTCGACCGAGCCTCTCTGGAGACGCTCTACCGGGACGCGGATGCGGTCATCAATCTGTGCGGTGCACAGGAATTACAGAATGTGTCCGCCGAGCCCAGATGCCTTGTTTATCTCGAGACAGATCCTGTACAGCTGCAGGTGGGGGTGGCCAGCGGTGATGGATCCACCATCGAGAAACTTGATTCCTATGACCACTTGTTTACTTATGGTGAAAATATCGGTGCCCCGGATTGTCTGGTGCCTGTGCAACGATATACCTGGCAGCCCACACGCCCGCCCGTCTGCTTGGACCTTTGGGCTACTGCACCGCCGGGAATAGGCGCGTCTCTGACCAGCGTGGCGAACTGGAAGCACAAGGGCAAGGATGTGGTCTGGAAGGGCGAAGCCTGGCGCTGGAGCAAACACTACGAATTCATGAAATTTATTCAACTGCCGAGCAAAGCCCGACTGCCGATGGAACTCGCGGTCGGCGCGATCAATGAGGCCGAGAAGGAACAACTTGAGTCACATGGCTGGCACACACGACCGTCTGGAACCCTGGATGGCCCCCGCGCCTATCGCCAATATATTCAGGATTCGCTGGGCGAGTTTACGGTCGCCAAAGAGCAGTACGTGCGTCCGCGCAGTGGCTGGTTCAGCGATCGCAGTGTGTGTTATCTGGCAGCCGGCCGGCCCGTTATCATGCAGGACACCGCGTTTGGAAAATTTATCCCCACCGGAGAAGGATTGTTTGCCTACAACACCGAAGATGAAGCACTTGCGGCCATAGACGCCGTAGCCCAGGATTATGAATTCCAGTCAGCAGCAGCACTGGAGACAGCGCGCGAATATTTCGAGGCGCAACGGGTTGTCGGTGACATGCTTCGTCGGGTCGGCCTGCTGTGACAGGTGGTACGTCGATCTTGCTGAAAATGGCTATGATGGAAAGCCGGTAGCTGTGGGCGTCGATCATTATGATGCGGGGTTTTTCGCCGAAATACGCGATCGCGCACGGCGATCCGCCGATGATATCGTTCCGCGCTTACTCGATTGGGTTCAACCACAAAGCGTTGTGGATATAGGCTGCGGCGTCGGTACCTGGCTAACGGTGTTTCAGGAGTATGACATCCACGATGTGCTGGGTATTGACGGGGACTACGTTGACAGAAATCAGCTCGATGTTGCCGATGCGTGTTTTCGCACCGCCGATCTATCGCGACCCCTGGAAATTGAACGTCAATTCGACTTGGCGCTGTGTCTTGAGGTGGCGGAGCATCTTCCTCAAACGTCCGCAGCAACCCTGGTTCACTCGCTGGTGCAGCTTAGTCCCGTTGTGCTTTTTTCCGCAGCGATTCCTTTCCAGGGAGGAACTCATCACGTAAATGAGCAGTGGCCCGGGTATTGGAGCAGGCTATTCACTAAGGAAGGTTACATCGTCATCGACTGTCTGCGTAAACAAATATGGAACAACGAGCAGGTGAGCTGGTGGTACGCACAGAATATGTTGCTCTTTGTGAGAACGGGTGCACTTGATCGGTATTCTGCTTTGCATGAACTTCGTGAGAATAGAGGTTCGCCGCTGTCACTGGTCCATCCGGGGAAATACATGGAAGTGGTTTGGGGTGAGAGGTTCTGGCAGTCGATGTCAGAATTCAGGGAGTTAGCTCCAAGTGGAGAGGCGTTTGTACTGATAGATGATGGTCAATTCTATACAAGGCTTGATAAGAAAACCGGTGTCGTTCCATTCCCGGAAAAAGACGGCAAGTATTGCGGCCACCCGCCGGACGGGGCAACCGCATTAGCTGAGCTGAAACGACAGCACGAAGGCGGCGCCCGCTTTGTCGTGATTCTATGGCCGGCGTTCTGGTGGCTGGAAGAATACGTTGAACTCAAAGACTATCTTTCCAGTTTTACCAGCCTGGTGCGCAATGAGCGTCTCCTGGTATACGACATGTCAATTCAACAGACCGACGCGACCCAATGACAGCCGGGAAGACCATGATGGCGAGTCAAGTGAACCCCCATGTCTTCTGAATTACGCATAGTCGTGACGGGGCTTATTGCCCAATACCCGCTCGGTGGTGTTACATGGGATTATCTCCAGTATGTCCTCGGCCTGTCACAACTGGGACATGATGTTTATTATCTCGAAGATACCGGGATGTGGCCATTCAACCCACTTGAAGGCGGTGTCGCCAGGGATTGTGCATTTAATGTCGAATACCTGGCCAGTGTCATGGATCGTTTCGGCCTGAGCAGTAAATGGATGTACCGATTTCCCTGGCAGGATCAATGGTTCGGTCTGTCAGACCTGAAGCGGGAAGAACTTATAAAAACGGCGGACCTGCTCATTAATGTCTCCGGAACATTGGCAAACCCGGCTGAATACCGAAGCGTCAGACGGCTGGCCTATATCGATTCGGACCCCGTATTCACACAGGTCAAGTTGGCACGGGGGCAAGTCGATTTCCAGCGCACGGTGGATCTACATGATATTCAATACAGCTTCGGTGAATGTTTGTCTGACAAAGTCCCGGAGACCGGTCATGACTGGCGCCCAACCCGCCAGCCGGTTGTGCTTTCCGAGTGGCACCCTTCTGTGCGACATCGTGATGTTTTCACCACAGTGATGAACTGGACCAGTTATAAACCGGTCACTTTTGACGGCCGGACCTACGGGCAGAAGGATGTTGAGTTCGAACGTTTTATGGAGCTTCCGAGCCGGATTCCGGGTACACAAATTGAGATTGCGATAAACGCGGGCAAAACCCGTCGTACACCACGCGACCGGCTGAAACGAAATGGCTGGCTGGTGGTGGATCCCGACAGGGTCTGTCCAGACATGGAAAGTTATCGTGCCTACATTGAGTCATCGAAGGCAGAGTGGAGCGCTGCAAAAAATGGCTATGTTGTCGGTCAGGCTGGATGGTTCAGTTGCCGTTCAGCCTGTTATCTTGCAGCGGGTCGACCCGTTGTTGTCCAGGACACTGGCTATGACTGTGTACTTCCCGTTGGTGAAGGGATTCTGGCATTCAACGCGATCGAAGAGGCAATCGATGCAATACAGGATGTCGAGCAGCACTACGATCAACATGCAGAAGCCGCTCGCGCAATTGCAGAAACTTATTTCGATTCAGAGAAAGTTCTTACCCGCCTTATCGACGAAGCGCTGGCCCAATCACCGGGATAGAAAGAGACTCTTCATGAATAACAATCCCAACAGTGAGCCGGACTGCAGATTGCGGATTGTTGTGCTGGGTTATATTGTGCGTGGCCCGTTGGGTGGGCTGGCCTGGCATCATCTGCAATATGTTATGGGGCTGTCCTTGCTAGGCCACGATGTCTATTTCGTTGAAGACAGTGACGATTACGAGGGATGTTATGATCCGCAAACCGGTGTCACCGGTTCAGATCCCGGCTACGGTCTTCGATTTGCCGGGCACTGCTTCAAAATGGCGGAAATGCAGGATCGCTGGGCATACTACGATGCGCATACATTACGCTGGCATGGCCCCTGTGCGGAAAACATCGTTGGCATCTGTGAACACGCCGACGTGCTTCTCAATATTTCGGGGGTGAATCCAATCCGACCCTGGTTCGGCGATATACCGATACGTGCATTGATCGATACTGATCCGGCATTCACACAAATACGCCATCTGGAAGATCCGTCTGCCCGGCAGCTGGCATTAAAGCACAACGTCTTTTTTTCTTTTGCAGAGAACTGGGGCACTGAGGACTGTGTCGTCCCGGATGACGGATTTCCGTGGCAAACAACGCGTCAGCCTATCGTACTGCAGGCCTGGCCTGTTGTGCCAGCACCGAAAGACGGGAAATTCACGACTGTGATGCAGTGGGACAGCTACAAGGTACGTGAGTATAACGGAATTCGCTACGGTATGAAGTCCAGTTCGTTTGAACCCTACCTGAATTTGCCTCGATTTACCGATGCAGAACTGGAACTTGCATTGGGTAGTGAAACGGCACCCCAGGAATTATTGAAGAAAAGCGGCTGGCTGGTGTGTGATCCGCTGAAGGTCACACGGGATCTTAATACCTACCAGCGGTATATACAGAGGTCTAAGGCAGAATTCAGTATCGCCAAACATGGCTATGTGGTGACCCGTAGTGGCTGGTTCAGCGAGCGCAGTGCAAATTACCTGGCGAGTGGCCGCCCGGTTCTCGTCCAGGAAACCGGTTTTTCCGCCTGGATGAATACCGGTAGCGGTGTGATTGCATTTAACAGTCCTGACGAAGCGATTGCCGGTATTGAGCAGATTGAGCGAAATTATGCATTACACTGCGAAGCTGCACGAGCGGTCGCGGAGGCGTATTTTGACTCGTCCATGGTACTGACAGGCCTGATTGAACGCGCGGTGCAGACCGCCGGTAGCGGCAGCCCTCAGGGTTACCGGGATAACGCGTAAATTGATGTCAAAAGCGATTGTCAGGGTAGTTATGCGCTACACTAGCGCCAGGCATGAATCGCTAACCATTAAATAAAAATGGTTATTTATGGGGTTGGCTGACAGGGAGTCTGCCGGTACAGCAAGTGGCTTATTGACCTGTCTGTGTTTGGGTATTACCCTATAAAAAAGGAGAACATATGAATAAGGAGAAAATCCCTGATCCCATTCAGAGGGGGGAGAGCGTTGCGAATAATAATACTCAGTCTTTACATATGCCTGTCGGCGTGTGTCGGCACGGCCCCGGTCACCTCAACAGAACTGGACGACAGTCCAGTCAATAAGCTACTCCCGCCGACACCCGATTCTCTTGAAAAAGGTGATACACCCGGGAAGGATGACACTGCACCGGCAGTGACCAAAGTCGCCTTCTCATCCAGGATTAATCCGGAGCCGGTGGTCAAACAGATAGATACGGATCAGAAGGCTACCTCGCAGGACACCGCGTTGCGGTCAGTTTTGTCAACGCTGAACTCAGCTAAAGGTCCATGGTTAAATGATGTTGCCGCTTTCCCTTCCGCGGATGTGCCTGGTCAGGTCCACCCTTCAGACAGAGCTGCTGGCACGCCGGAATCGACTTTTTCGCACGGCAAACACGAACATTCATCGACAGAAGTGACATACGGTCAGGAAGATGATGAATCCATGTATTTGCGAACAGCCTATAAAGGCGGCGAGTTATTCACAATGGGCACCTCTTTTACAAGGGAGAAACAGGTCGATGGCTTTGATGCACCGATAGACGAGGATCGCGGTTTCTGGCAAATGAAAATGAGTTCCGCGGCCGGTAGTCCGGGACCTGGTATCACGGCCGAGTTTGCCCAGAGCTCGTTTGATCCTGATACCAGTGAGGGTTTTGGGGCGTCAGAAAACCGCTTTATAAACCTGGCAACCAACAGCGCATGGCAAGGTTTTTCGGTCGGTGCGAGATACCAGTCGGTCGGCAACAATTATGAAATCGGTGGGGAAACCACTAGCGGGCGGAAAAAGAGCAGCAATAATCCGCAGAAAAAATTGCACAAGGGTCGGCAGGGTACAGAGGCATGGGTTTCACGGCAATTTGGAAATCTCGGTGTGAAGACCCTGGCCTCGGTGTATCAGGATAAGCCTGAAGGCGATGACAATGTTCCCCACTTCACCACACATATGGTGGGGAGTTCGCTGAACTACACAATCTCATCCTGGCCTAGATCCGGCATTACGCTGGACTACGGTAACGGCGTCAGGGGAAGCTCAAACGAGCCTGACGGGTTTCAGCCGATGGAGGTCGGTGTGGAAAAACTCGCCGGTTCACTTTATTACTCTGATGAGTCGTTGAGTGGCACGCTCTACGTGGAAAATGCCACAGGTGAAGGCACCAAAAATATCGCAAATTTACGGACCTATTGGCTCGGGGGATCATATTACCCGATAAGCACCTTCAGCGTTACGCCGAGTGTCAGCTATGTCAAGGAAGAATACCCCGAATTTGACGTGACGACAGACAGCTTCGCAACATCAATGACGGCCAGCTATAAGCCCACAACAGACAGCAGATTCAATATTACCGGGTACAGTGAATACTCAACGGAGAAAAACAGGGACTGGGCGATGGATAGCGAATATCTGTATAGTTCGCTGGGTATCAATTGGGACTCAAAAAACACCAAGTCACTCATCAAGAAGTGGTCTCTTGAAGTTTTCCATGACCAGTACACCGACAATATATATTCGGACAATACAGGTGGCGTCGGGTTTATGTTGAAAATGCGGTCAAAGACATCCCCGTTAAGGCGCATCACGGAGGAAGTGCGCTAGAGCGAAGAATCTGCGTAGACACTCGTTTTCCAGGATAAACAGGATTACATTTCCTGCGTATCCCGCATTTCTGTACACGGCAAAAATTCACCATTTATGATCAGCGAACCTACATCTCTCCCGGATGACGAGGCACTGCGTCGTGGGCTGGCCAGCATTCTGAGTACAGGCGATAGCGGTTATCGCCAACTTCGTTTTAGTGTGCTCGGCCGTGAATATAACGAATACTCGAGTACATATCCGAGTGAGGTCGTAAACTGCCTGTTGGAAGACGGGAGGATGCTCCATCTGCACTGTAAATATTCAAAAGAGCTGGAGCACCAGGGGCACAGAAAAGGAATCATGCATGAAGCGCGTGTGTACCAGGACATACTTCAAGAATCAACAAGTACAACACCTGGATACTACGGAATCTACAATGACTTGGGAAAGGGTAATACATGGCTTGTAGTGGAGCATATAGAGAATGCACTTAGGATCGCCAAGAGCAAGAATGGTTTGCTGCATGCCGCACGCTGGCTTGGCAACTTTCACAGGGAGAATAGCAAGCATCCCGCAACATATTCCATTCTCGATAGATACGACGCGGAGTATTTTTTAAAATGGGCACGACAGACCAAATCTTTCATTTCAGCATCGCAAAATCAGCTGATCTGGTTAGAGGATTTATGCGACCAGTATGAGGAAGTGGTCAACTTCCTGTTATCAGCAGAACAAACCATAATTCACGGTGAATTTTACACGTCAAATATCCTCATTAGAGGCGAAAATGTGTACCCGATAGATTGGGAGTCGGCAGCTGTCGCTGCGGGAGAAGTGGACCTTGCTGCACTGACTGAAGCCTGGCCCGATCCAATCTTCAAGCAGCAGTGTATCACTGAATATCAGAAATACAGGTGGCCGGGGGACGCCCCTGCGAGCTTCCGTAAAACCCTGTCTGTTGCACGCATCCACTGGCAGCTGCGCTGGTTGGGAGGTAAACCAAACTGGGACAAGAATAAAGATCTTTGGCGTCTGGATATTTTAATGCAGGAAGGGGAGCAACTTGGTTTGATTTGAATATCATGAATGCTTGTAACGGACGTGGCCTGCTGACTGGGATTGGCGATGCTACCTCGGTGTTTCCCAGGCCATCGGATAGAGCAGGTCCAGAACCTGGCTGAATGCGACGGCACTCTTACCGATGGCATCAACAATATCTTCTTTAGCGATAGCGGTGAGCGACAGTGCTTCGGGTTGAGAACAGCTGATGGCAGCGCTGCTGATGTCCACGGCATGCATGTCGGAGTCCAGTAATGCACCATAGGGATCATAGAACTGGGATCCCATCGCATCCTTGCTTTGCTGTGCACAGTGTGTGACCTGGTCAGCAATATGAATCAGCGCGGCTTCCAAGTGGGCGTCGTGTGCACCCGCGGGATTATGGTGGTAGAGGATAGATGCGCACAGGTTACTTGGCATATTCCAGTGCAACAGCAATGCCTGACCCACTTCAGCGTGATCGAAGCCGAGAAGTTGCTGCTCGAGTTCGCAAATGTCTTTATCCGACTGCTGGCGCAGGGATTCCGCCTTTGCGGTCTCGTCCGGTAGTTTCATCAGCATCAGCAGGCGACCCACATCATGCAGTAATCCTGCCGTGAACAGGCGTTCGCTGTGCAGTACGCTGCAACGCCGGGCCAGGTTGCGTGCCAGTAAACCGCAGTACACACTGTGCTGCCAGAAGGCAGCCATATCGATCAGATTACCGGGGATACCTGCAAAGACTTCGGCCGCGGATGCGGCCATGGTCAGGTTACGCAATTCACGCATGCCGATCATGTTAACCGCCCGGGTGACGGTGTCGATTTTTCTTGGCAGGCTGAAATAGGCGCTGTTGACCAGCTTGAGCAGACGGCTTGTCAGTGCGGTATCATTGCCCATCACTTCACCGATGTCTTCGGCGGAGGTATGTGGCGAGTCGATGAGTGCCTGAATCTGAATACAGACCTCAGGGAGTGAAACCAGACGTACGTTGCGTGCAACCAGGGCCTGCGGAGTCACGGGATGTCCTCGATAACAGTAAATCCATGCAATGCCCAGTGTGACGGCTTTATAGAGGCTTCCTTTAGTGCCTTTGTGCCGGTTCCGGCCTGCGCCGATATTATATTTTTAACTCTTTGAATATTAATGTCTAATAGGATTTCGTCCTGTGTGCCCGAGTGGCGCCCTACAGGTAGCCGGAACCGATATCTCAAACATGGTAGAATCCCGGTTTTTCTGGTCAATTGAAAAAAGAGGTGTCAGGTGGAAGCTACCGGTTGCTCAGCGGCGGAGCCCTTCGCACTCAGAGTGCTGGGGGACATGATGGAACCGGAATTCGAGCACGGCTGTATTATCGTGATCGATCCGGAAGGCCTGGTGAAGGACGGCTGTTTCGTGGTTGCCAATCACGATAGCGAATTTTATTTCCGCCAGCTGGTGATGGATGGGGACCGTTTACTGCTAAAGTGTCTGAACCACGCTTATGATGAGGTAGTGGAGCTATCAGGTCTGAATGATATTCATGGTGTGGTTTCCCAGAAAGCCGGTAAAAGGCGCAAGGACCACAAACACTACCTGTAAATTCGCAGCCAGGAGACTGCTCGCTCGTACAGCTGGATTACCGCGCTAAGGCGCGTGCGCAAGCAGCCGTCTCCTGGCCGCGATTGGAAACAGACTGTGTTATTTTTTTCTGAGCTGTTCGGGCCGCAACCGCGGTGTGAAGTATTCAATTGCAGCCTCTTCGTCCACTGCTTTTCCGCCGGCATCCACCATAGCCTGCTCATAGTCGCTCCAGCCACGCATGCCGGTCTTCAATGATCTGACCCTCCGGTAACCCATCTGTTGCATCACATCGGCGGCCAGCACGCTGCGTTTTCCGGAGCGGCAGATGACGACAATCCCGCGCTCCCGGGCTTCCACCAGTTCCGGTACCGTTTCTTCATAATCGTAATCACAAGCCGTTTCGAGGATGCCTCTGGGGACATTGATGGCGCCCTTGATATGCATGGCATCGAATTCGTAGGGTTCGCGAATATCCAGTAACAGAATATCAGCTTCGCTGTCAATCTCTTCTTGCAGATCCCAGGGGAACAGTTCATCGACGTTCTTCAGCGCTTCATTGATGAAATCGTCAATAGACTTCATTGTCAGGCTGTACCGTCGCGATTGGCACGCAGCCCCTGTTCGACCGCGATGACGGCGGCTTCAACACGGGAATGTACACCGAGTTTACGCAGAATGGCTTTAACATGAAGTTTGACCGTGCCATCGGAAATGCCAAGATTACGCGCGATCACCTTGTTGCTCTGACCTTCGGCCAGCAGGCAGAGAATTTCGCTCTCGCGCGGCGTCAATTCGTCAAATGGAGACGTTTCATCGGGCAGAGAACCATCGCCCTGCACCACTTTGGCCAGGACCGGGGCAAGATCCGGTGCGACGACAGTCTTTCCGCCGACGATATCGCGCAGCGCCAGCACCAGTTCATCGGGTTCCATATCTTTCAGCAGGTAACCCTGGGCACCATTACGCAATGATTCGACCAGGTCGCGTTCATCCGTGCTGGTGGTGAGCATGACAATCGGAT
>Ga0210064_1000114_pt1 | contig 37198 bp, 59 predicted proteins | sample Muzzi_CordC_D2_FD_185531 | JGI IMG/M metagenome (GOLD analysis project Ga0210064, IMG submission 185531) | Wetland microbial communities from San Francisco Bay, California, USA, that impact long-term carbon sequestration - Muzzi_CordC_D2 (SPAdes) | ecosystem: Environmental > Aquatic > Marine >... | reverse complement strand
CTGCACATTCCATCAATAGCTGATCTACTTGATTGGCGCATTGTGTCTTAGTGCCAATGAACAGTATTTCTATCCAATCACCAGTAGGGTCTTGCATCTGCACCTGATAGCCGCCAGAATACTGATTGTTCCTAGGGCTTACACTCTTACCTGCTATTTCAATTGTCATGAAGTGGTCGAGGTTATACACGTTACGTGTACCTACACTATTTGGTATTGATGTTTGTAGTAGCATTTTTACTCCTTGGGTTGATCTGCTAAGTATGCTTGCCAGAAACTTGCTGCTCTCTTTACAGCGAAGTAGCGTAAATGCTGAAATGAGTCCCAGCGATGCTGCACTACTGGGGTTTTGTTCCGGGTTACGCCACCAAGAATTTCGTAGTAGATTGGCTCCACCTTTACACGCTTACGCTCTGCTGCCATTTGGAATTGTATTGGTATATCCAATTCCCAGCACAAGTATTCTATTACGCCTATTAGTTGACTACTAGGGAATCTATTGTTGACTTGCGCTTTTGCTTTCGTTTTGTATAGTCGAAAATCTTCTACTATACAATAGTCGTAGGGCAACCAATTCAAATAGAATTCTATCGCTTCGAATCTTCTGTCCCATGGTATAGCAGCAGACTCTACAACATCTAGATCAGTAACTAGATTCTTGTGTATAGTGACGTTTGCTACACATACGCCTGTAGTAGCACCAGGGTCAAAGGCGACCAGCTTCTTCCTAAGAGGTTGGTGTTCTGGCATAAACTCTCCTCCAAAAGCAGAGGAGCTGCTGCGCTACGGGAGGGAAGCGCAACAGCTCCACGCCGACAGGTCTGCTACATTTGACGTTGTGCGCCAGTAGCATTTCCAGCCTATCTACTATTTTACCACAGAATGATCTCAAATGCAAATCCACTTACTGCTCCTCTGGAGCACGTACCTTCTTTAATAGTTCCGCATATTGTTCAGGAAGCTCCAATGGGCTTTCGTTTTTCCTGGTTCGTCTATTAGCTTCTGGCACTTTACGATACGGGACTATCCCGGCATCAGTCAATGCGCTAATACCATCTTCACGTAGCCGAACTTCTATTCGGACCAGTTCTTTAGCCTGCTCTACAATTAGCCTTAGTGCATCTTCAGCTTCTTCAGCAGGGAGGTCTATCAGGTACAAGTATCCTAGTGGTAGATACACGCCATCTACAATGTCTTTAGCATACTCTTTAACTGAATCGGCTTCCAACATAGTCCACGATGACGCTACTTTCACACCTGTTATTACACCATCAGCGTATAGCTTCCTAACATACTCTACACCGAAGCCCATGTAATCAGCGGCTTGTTGAGTAGTAACCAAGCCAGTTGTTTCATCAGTCATCGGGTCTACTTCAGGGTTGATTAAGGCTAGCTTCCGCTTCGCTGCTATCGTGGTTGGCTTACCCTCAGCTACCTTATCCAAGTAGCGGTCCAGCTCTGTTTCTGGAATTATCCATTTTATACCATTAGGCTTTGTAGCTTTTATCTCACCACGCTCGCATCTGTCTCTTACGCTCCTAGCAGACATGCCGATATACATTCCGGCAGTTCGTACTCCGTGGTAGCGTTCTGGCTTCTTGGCCATAGCAGCTTCAGCTAGTTCTTCTGGCGTTGGTAGTGGCTCTCCATCTTCTCCGGCCAGGGGTGCTACTTCTTCTTTTAGCACCATGTAAGAGTATTCTTCTGTATCTACAGTTATGTAGGTAGCATTACCTATCTTTCGTTCTTCAGTCGCCATCTTGACCCTCTTGCTCCCAGTCTACAGTAAAATCTTTGGTATGCTCTAGCACTCTGGCTACGTACCTCTTAAAGGCAAGTTCGCCACCAACTCGGTTTACTATCAACCTGCATCTTTGGCATAACATACCAGGCTCAATAACTTGCTGTCCACAAGCTCTACAGCCACTTTCATACAATTTTTTGTATTGCTCATACGTCATGTCAGCACCGCTTTTGCGATAAGCGTTGCAGGTCTTAGTAGTGCAAGCAATACGTCTGCGTTTGCCCATGTAATACTGGTAAAACGCAGTGTAGGGTTTGATCTGCTCCACGTTACAGTACATACAAACGCACCTAACTTCTGGAGTAGTACCAGTGTGACGTATCAGCTCTATTATCTGAAACGCATCTAGTATCTTCTGTTGTAGTATAGCATCTATTGTAGTTGTCACTGTTGCTCCTTCTACTAACAACCAATCACGAAGCAATTATACCATAAACTGAGCTTAAAGCAAGTAGCGTTACTACTACAAGCTAGAATAAAATAGTAAAATAAAAATGTAGTTGTATAATCATGCGTCATTAAAACAGGCTGTACGTATGGTAAATAACAATAACAAATAGCAAGTCTAATCTGTTATTGTTATGTATGCTTCTATAGAAGTCCTGTAAAAATGGTGACTGACTAGACAACTAGATTATTATTTAACTGATTTGTGGGATGGTAGTAGGGGAGATACAAATACGAAGTGGCGGACCTGCTAATTCTTGCGGAGTGCCATATACGGGGACGGGCCTGTTGTTCAAGCAGACCGGATTCCGCGAATAGAGTAGCAGGTGCGCCACTTCTAAGGAGCAGCAGCACTACGTCCATGACGGTTAAACGTAATGCTATCACACTTACAGGGGAATATTATAGCACAATACCAAGTAAGTACCAAAATAAGTTTGTGTATCGAAGTAGTAGTTAAACAACTGGAAATATGTGATGGGGGATTTGGCTCCGACTTTAGGTGGGGTGTCACTTAGTGGACTGTCAGATTTGATGAATTATGAGGTGATAATCGGGGAAGTGGTAAATGATAATATGAGAGGGAAGTAGCAGGCTTCAAAGTGCTAATAAGGAACCTGCTACTTTTAAGGAGAGTGTCACGTAAAATACTCAGTATAGTGGTCGCGTACATGCTGCTCGTCTACAAACTTATCCCAGGCTGACGGGTGGCTACCGATCTTCTCTAAGTAACTTAGTAGCTCATCTTCGTTTACCTTACGTGGGTGTTCGTTGTAGTACATATCTACAACAACGGCGCGACATAACTCCATCCAGAATGAAGTAGTAGACACTGTAATCTCGCGCTCCAGCATATTATATGGGAATTCTCCGGCGAGCTTACGTCGCATACTAGCAGACACAATATCACGAACGCTATAATACTGGTCGTAGCGAACCTTGATGTTCTCGCTAGTAGCAGGCTTGATTAGGCTAGGAGATTGTGCCTTTTCTCCCATTTGCTCTGATAGTGGACGTTCGTCTACACGTTTCTTGTTAGGGCTAGGCATTACCATCTCCTTCGTCTACGACCAACTATTCTACTGTTGGGCTTGTAGCTTCGTTGCATCATTCCATCTTCTAGTGTCTTAACTGCTCCGCCTGGAATCTGGGCTGATATATTCTTACAGATAGTGTGAGTGGTAGTTTGTGAGATGTCACTATTAGGAGCACCTATGACAAATTCCCACAATACTTTAGCATATGCCATCCACAACTTCACATCGCCAGGTGGCAGACCATCTTCAGCTGTGCCACCTTTTGCTACTTTGTTAATGTCGTCCATAGTTATCTCTAATGTAGCAGGCGTGTCACGGATTGTCTTAGCGTTGCCAAGAGGATACCGCCTGTCCTGGTATTTCTTCCACACATACACGCCCTGGTTGCTGGCGAACGCAAACATCTTATAGGCTAATGTCTGCTCCATGGTTTCAGAGTACCAGATGTTCCAGTTGGCATCGCGGAACATAATCTCCTCATGTGGAGACTTTACTACTTCCACTTTATAGACGCATAGTTGACCGGGTGCGAAGTGGGCGCGTTTATGCTGCCTGCGTACCATGAAGTATTGTGCACCCAGGTCGCGAGTAGCAATTGAGTACACACCTTCTGGTATCTTGTCATCTTTGCCAATCTCTGATAAATTGATTTTCATGCTACTGCTCCTCGTCTAGTTGATTCTGACACCACAGCTCGAAGTGTCTGATAATCTTCGACCTGACACGTGTCTTTAGTGGTAGGCTCTCAGGTGGTTGCGCTAGATACTCCTCTATTAGCGGTATAGAACCTGAGCCAAACTCATATTGTATAGCTTCTGAGATTAGGTTGGTCCGATAGGCAATTACACTAGCCTTAGAAACGTAGAATACGCCACCTACTTTCAAAGCTTCAAACGTGCCATTACTGGCCAGGGTTCGAGCATGTACTACTGATATGCCTACCAGTTTAGCTGCGGCTACTGTGGAGATTGGGTCTTCGAAATGCAACTGCTCTGGGATAAACAACGACCTTCGCTTTAAAAGCTCCTTGAACGATTCTGCTACCACAGTCCTACGTGTAGACAGCTTGATGTTGAATGGCTGGTGCGACATCTGATAGTGAATCACATTTACGCCATCCTGCTCCAAGTAGCGTATTATGGATAACAATAGGCCGTTATCAGGAAACTGTACCAGGCGCACAGTAGCGGTTCCGTCTTTATGCCGGGTGCAACTGGTAAATAGTTTAGGGTAGGCTTCAACTAGCGCAATTGCTTCTTTGTGCAATCTATACATATTTTGCTCCTTTCTAGTTTTTGTGCGAATTGCAGTACCCTTGACCTTCGTGGCAGGTTAGACACAACGGGGCTTGGCATAGCTCACATGGTATCATACGATACACGGTGTCTAGTTCTCCACAGTTTGTACACGTAGTAGCTTCACAGGTAATGAAGCTAATGATGTCAGCATACTGCTCTTCGTAATAGTGGTAGCGGTCAATGACATCAGCAAACAAGGTGATGACATCTTTCATACTGTGCATAGGGTAATCTGGCAACACTACACGCCAGTGGCACGTATGCTTCACTTCGTCGGCTGGTGTTATAAGCACATCTTGAGTAGGGACGTTGTAGATATGGTAGTGCAGAATGACTCCCTGATTTGGCATTAAATCTGGAAGTGTCATATGAACGTCTCGTTTATGTGGTGACATATCAGAGAAGTCATTTACGTTGTAGCTTTTCATCGTATACTCCAAGAAAGTTCCAAACCAGCGAATCATCAACCTGGGCCTCGATGTACCACCCATTGACCTGACGTAGCTGTGTTCGTATTTGAACGATAGTTTCCATAGATACATTTTTGAACGTTTGAATGTCTTTATCGTTCCTAGGCCAGATAATCAATGTTTCTATATCACCGATGTAGGTGGCATATCTAATCCAGGGAACCGACATTAGCCAATCGGGGTTTGGGCTATGGGCGTGGACGTGTCTATACTTATACATTGAATTGAACACTATTGCCACTCCTCTGCTCTGACCAAGTGTAGATACCTGGTATCCCAAGATAGCACTTGTAGCATAAAGTCCTCATCTGTAGCTTTGTCTAGTCCCCAGTATTGTACTAGATGTCGGACTGACTTGTCTTGGAAATAACCCTCGAATTCCACCTCTAGTTCATCACCGTATTCCCACTGGTCTAGTGGCTGAAACGTTCGTAGTCGCCTGGGTCGTACTCGCTCCAACCTTCCGTCAATTCGCAGAACGAATATTTCGTCTCTGTTGTTGTCGTAGTACATTCTGATGAAAGTAGCAGGAAATGGGGTACAATTCTCTCTTGCCCATTTCTGCACTTTAGACCAAGGAACGTATCGTTCAGGATAACATTGTAGATGAAATTCTACTGAGTGTGGTACTTGCTGTGCTGCTGCTCCAGATGTAAGTAGCACCACCGCGATAGCTGCGGCCCCTAGTAGCTGCTTACTCTTGTGCAACAGGTATAGCATCCGCCACCTCCTTTCCAAGTACGCGGTTTACAATTGCGGCAACGTCGGGCGGCTTCTGCGACTCCAGGTATGCAGTGAACTGTTCGCTCCTGGGCTTGTAAACTGCCTTATCTTCTAGTCTGCCTTCGGCTGCTAGATGTTGCGCCATCTTCATCAAAAGCGCATCCTTGCGACGGGCGGAACGTTCTGCATAACCTCGCACTAATCTCTTAAATGTTTCTTCGTGTTCCATCTCTGGATGCTCAGAATAGCCATCAGGATTGAAAGTGATGGATGTGAGAGCTAGTTCACGAAATTCCAACCAAATATACAAAGCTTGTACATTGACAGTCTTGCGCCGGCCCTCTGTAATGTCATGTACGAGACTGAGAAGTGCGGTGTACTCGATGCGATTGTCTGTGTCAATGAGCTTGTTGCCACCCTGTAGCGGCTTCAATTCTGCTATCCTTTGCAGAGCTTCTGGCACATACTCCACTTCTAGAGCATTGGTGTACTTCTTGTAACTACTCCTCTGAATAGTCTTAATTCTACTTTTTGAGAATGTCATGGTAAGTATGCTCCTTCGATTGTAGCGTTACTGCTACTGGTAGTAGAAACGCCAAAAGGGCGACTGCTTTCACAGTCACCCTTTTGGTCAGTGTCTTAGCTGCGCCCGGTTGGGGCTAGTAGCATGACTACTCCTCGTCCTCCTCGGTGTCGTCGTCGTCACCGTTGCCAGATTCCGCTTTCTGCTGCTTGTAGGCCGCCAGTGTTTGTTCCTTGACAGCTTCCCATCCTTGGAACACACCGTCGCCCAGGCCTTCCAAGTAGAGCTTCAGCGCCTGATCGAGCATAGTCTGCTTGCCGGGAGCACGCCGGTTAGTAGAAGCAAATTCCTTCAGGCTGTCGATGCTAACCAGCCACCCAAGGCCGGGGAGTTGCATACCTGCGATTTTGTCAGAGTTTAGCAGTTTGTTGATGTACGCCCTGCTGAAGTCACTGATTGCTACCGCGTCGGTGACACTCACATAGTCAACACCGTTGATTGGCAGTACCTGAACGTCCTCACCTTCCACTGTTTGTACAAAATCTCCTTGAGCCATTTTGTGTCTCCTTCGCCACTTGTGTGGCTAGTAAATTTAGTGCTACTTGCTGGCTTGCAGTAGCAAGAACAAGAATAAACGATACATAGGGATTATACCAGATACTACACAAAATGCAATAGTAGCGGGCTGTCACTCATCTGGCTCTAATGTTTACTTCGTGGGCTAGTGCAACAAAATGAACTGTTGTAAACCTGTCACTTTGTAGTAGAGAATAGTCCACGCTACTATGCTGGAAGCAAATCAGGTTTGCTACATAGTATCCGATATTATATGTATCGACAGTGGCGAGTAGGCTTTCCACCACTATGCAGAACGTACAAGAAGTAGACGTTTGTACACTCTGCACAGGTCTGGAAAGTGTTACCTACCACCGGGGAAAAACGCAAATTGGCGATTTTATTTTTTGGTATTATATAAAATAGGGCGCATCATCGTGTAGACAATGCGCCCATGCTAAAGAGTAGCCGGCCTGTTACTCGGCCTCTAATATCGTTGTCAGTCGCGCAGGAGTAGTATCGCTATATCCTACGACTTCCAGGTTCTGATGTCGCTTCTGCAACCAGCGCATCTGGGAGCGGGTCAGAATCGTGTCCCATAGTATAATCCTATGCTCTTGGACAGTTGCGACCACATCTACCGCATCATCGTCAATGTAGATGTCCGTCAACTTGTCCACCAGTTGCAGATGTTGGCGAAACTCCTCAATGTCAACATCCTTCTCCTTGACGACTTCAATGTCAGTTCGTGTCACTTTCACGTAGTATTTCATTTATAGCTCTTTGACTTCGTAGTCGTGTTCGTCGTACATCAAGATAAACGGTAGCTGAGTTACCATTTCAAAAGCCAATTTCTTGACTTTCTTCTCCCAGGCTTCAAGTAGCTTAATGTGGGCTTCGGTCAAATGTGGCCCTTGCTTCACTTTGGCCAGCATTTTACCTTCTTCCACTAGCTGCGCATGGACACTTTCTAGGTCTGCAATATCCACTTTATCAAATGCCATTATCTCGTTTTCTTTCATGTTCGACTACTCCTTGGCTGAGAGCAAATTTGCGTCTAGGCTGGCGATTTCCTCTCTCAGCGACTCGGCAACCCTCTCCAACAACATAACCTCATGGGCCAAGGCGCGAATTAGCAACTCTTGACCGGCTTCCACGCTTGGCAACTTGTTTACAGTAGTGAACAGTTCTTCACCGTCTAAGTCGGTAGTGACGATTCTGTCACCGTCATGCCAAAGCTCAAATCTGTCACCAAACGTGTTGTGTGTCAACAAATGTCTATCTTCATCGTAGTCCATTGTCTGCTACTCCTAGGCTCGTAGTCTTTCGTGAACTGCGTCCAGCCACGTATGAATAGAGTCACTACCCCACGTTCGAGTAGTGTCTACACTATCCCGATAAATGGCACGTGTCGTACCGTTCAGCTCGATGTAAATAGCGTGACCATTGTGCTTCTGTGTCGGACCGTACACTAACCTCTCGCGGGAGTCGATTATGTACGCCGTAGCGCCGGGGTTACGTTGTGCATCGGCGTTGTTTTTGGCAATTCTGCGAAGTGCATCTGTTTGTATCATCGGCTACACGTTGAACCACTTTCTAGCATGTGACACTAAATACTGAACCAGCCACAACGGTTCACTAGGACGCACGTGCTGAATTAGCCCATACGTGTCAGCTTGTAGCAGAAGCTCCTGGCCACTGGCCACGTTGTCTTTGTAATACTCGATAACCCTAATAGCGAATGTGTCCTCTACTTCTCGGTAGCGAATCCAATAGCGCTGTCTGCCATTTTCATCATCTACTACCATACGGTAGAATTCATCATCGTGTCCGTCGGGATACTCGTACTGATGGTACAACTTGACCAGCTCGGAGAAGTTCGGATACTGCGGCGCGATGTACAGGCATCGACCATGCTCGAAATTAGCGATTGTGACACGTGTGCCATCAAATCGAAATTCTGCCCTTCCGTGATGCGGATTAAGACCTTCCACTTGCACCACTTGTAGCCGGTCGTCTATATAAATGTAGGTTCTCATTTTCGCTACTCCTTTTCGTCTAGTAACCAATAAACGCCAGGCCACAACCAGTGTAAGGTTGTGGACTGGGTTTATCGGGTACTACTTGTTGAACATCTTCTCGTCGTAGCACTTATCGCAAATCGGATTCAAGGCGACGGACGGCTCACCGTAGCGTTTATGTATCCGAATTACCTCTGGGTCAACGGGGACGCTAACCTGCCACCCTGCAACCGATTTTAGAAAAACTAATTCTTTGCAGTTAGGACAAGCTCCTACATGTCCACCCTGAATAGCCATATCAACACAATGCTGGATGTGGTCGCCAATCGTCAACTGAACCGTGCTGTTGTGGAAGAAGATGCCGTTCCACTTCATCAAGTCGCTGGACTGCTCATAGGCGGCTTCAAGTGCATGGAATAGGCTTTTGTAGTGGTAGGAGATGTACATGCTATTTCGACTGGTGGGTATTCCATACAGTCGTAGCTGTTCATCGTGGTACTTGAACAACCACTTAGCCGTTTCCACGTCGATGGACTTGTGTGTCCAAGTGACACGATTGTTACTAACTTGCTGCTCGGCAATAGAGCCACCCCACTCGTTGAGTAGCACCCTTGTGCCATTGACCAGGGTGACAGAACCAGTATTATCGGTGTCGTACTCCATTATACACTCTCCTTTGTATAGTCGGACATAATCGCGGTCAAGATGTTCACAGAAAGGCCACCAATCACGTCAGTGACGGTTCCGTTACTTATAGATACCAGTAGCATGGGGCGGCCACCGGCTGTGAAGTATTCCACAGTTTCCTTGTTCGGGTGCTTCTTAGATACGACATAACGTTCGCCATCTACCACAAGCTCTACTAGCTCTGGGTCGTCAGGTTTCGTTAACACGTTCCACAAGTTGCGATGTATGTTCTCTACAACCCTAAATAGCTCATCATCGCCTTTCAGGCCGAAGTGCGTCAACTTGCCATACTCGAATCTGGCAATCATACTGCCATCATAGTAGTTGACGTACAAACAGCTACCATTGTGCTCAACTGGCTCATTTACCACTACGGACATCAAAGGGTCAACAATGTTAATTAGCTCATTGTGTCCGAAATTGTCATGGGCTTGTTCGAGCATTTCTGCTACTTCTATCTTATTCATCATTCTGCTCCTTAAGCTACTCGGGTGTCATACCCAGCACTCCACAAGTGCTTCACAATAAGACGATGCCCCTGCCAGGGTTCTAAATCTGCCACAAACATCGTTGGTTCACAACACGACACTGGATTGCCTTGGGTGTCGGTTGTGACTACTGACATAGCTAGTAGCGTACCTTCTAGGCTTTCCAAGCAAGCACGCTCACCACTATGCTTGTAGTCTAACTTCGTGTTATTTTGGTGATACTTCATAATCTGCTCCTTTAGCGTTAAGTGTAATTAACAAACCTAGGGGCTGGAGAGTAGCGCCCGCTGCACCTCCAGCCCTTAGTTTACCAATTACGACATCAGGTCGTTGTATGCTACTGTGTGGATTTCCTTGAGTAGCATCATAACTGCCATTGAGATGGCCTCTTCCTCGGTCAGCGACGGAGCGTGCCAGATCAGATTGTAGCCATCTAGCATTAGTGATAGGTTCACCATCACCTCGCCAGTGTTGCTGTTGACTACCGTCACTTGGTCGTGTTCCACGATGTCCAGTTTCAGGCCACGTAGATGTTGTGCTACTTCGAGTGCAGTTGCCATAAGTTACCTCCTACTCTATTGGTGGCGCGATTACGTCTTTGACATGCTGGTGCACCAACAGCGCCACAATCCGTGGGTGCATATTCGGGAACGGGAGATGGAATCGTACATTCTCCACTTCGTAGCCCTGGGACAATCCTCGCAAATCGAACGAAGCAATCACAGCTCCGTCACTATGGCACAAGTTGAAGCCGTTGCGCGAATTGTGGGCCGATTCCACGTAAGTGTTGTTGCAGTCATAGTCCCAGGTCGGCTCCTCATCGGGAAAGTAGTAATGGCGCATCTTCTGAGCCAAAAGATAGACTTCGATACGCAGATTCTCTGCGATAGCTCTGTCTACCTTCTCGCCAGGTGTATGACCTTGGACTACTGCGAATAGTTGATCTTCGGCGACTACAAGCGCCTGAACCAGTTTGTGCGATTTAGATTGTTCTGGTAGCATTAGAAGTGTCCTCCTTGATGGTGGAAGATTAGGTCGATAGCCATTTGGGTGGTAATGGCGGGATAGTCGTCGGAGAGAACAATCTCGCCATTTGGGTACTTAGTGGCGATTCTGGTATAAATGACCTCTCCGTCGGGATGATTATGGAGATACCAAAGCACAGTTTTACGACTTCCTACGTCGTAGTTGCTTGCGGTATTGAGTTGGTCGTAACCAGGTTCGCCCATAGCCTGTGCAGTTAGTACAAGCTGTCGCAGCTCGTTGCGTCGCATGTCGTCTGCCATGTTCAGGAAGTCGTCTTGCATCTCCCCACGTAGGCCAGTATGATGATTGCGACCCAGGTCGCTAAAGGCACGAATTGCTTCTTCCAAAGCGTTTCGCGCTTTTACCATTTCCTTGCGTGTGTTGTTATCCATTAGATTCGACCCTCCAATTTGTCGATTAACCTCTGGACGCTTTCGTCCTTGTCCCACCACTCCACTACTCGTTCACCTTCGTACACATCCTCTAACCAGAAGAGAATGTGCGCCTGGGCCTGGCTTGGGTGCATATTCGACACGTCCATTTGCAGGTCGCTGATGATGACCTTGCCTGCGTGTATAGTTGGGTCTACTCTTGCGCTGGCCAGTTGCCCACCTGTGACTAGCTCCAGATTGGCACGTTCCATACCTTTCCAGTGGTATAGCTTCGTCTCGTTCGTGCCCAATTGCACGATTGGCGACTCCATGAAGCTCTCTAGCATTTCTGCTATCCGGTCAAGGCTACTACCGGCAGCTGCAACACGGTGGACCAGGCTAAGGTCTTCGCTTGGCAGCTCTGTTACCACACTTGCCATTAGAGCCTCTGCTTGCTTAATGTGGCCTAGGGCCGCATTTAGCGTTACAGCGATTCCGTCATCTAGTTCATACATTGCTTACTCCTTTGTGTGCTGTATGAATAACCAACAAACCAGGCTAGTCCACGCAGGTGAACTAGCTTGGGTTTGGTGTCTATTCTCGCACCTGGCCGACCTGCTTGGCGATGTTGCGAACGTAGCTGCGGGACATCTCGTACCAGCTCGCGAAGATGTGGCGGTCGTACAATATGTTCGCCCAAATCTTCGTAATGCCACCAGTGACTTCGGTGCATCGTCCGTTACGATAGCGGGCCAATACCAGTTTTGACTCCTTGTCCACCAGTGCAGCAATATCGCGCTTCTTGGTGGTGTAGAGGTCTGTACCTAGGAAAGTGTACATCTTTTACTACCTCCTTTGTGTAGCATAGACTAAACAACAAACCAGCATGGTGGAACATCTGCGAAATGCTCCACCAGGCTAGGTTTGGCCTCTAGTCCATCAAGTAGCGGCTCTCGTTTCGCCGTTTGCAAATCTTATCTGGTGTCCTACGGGACGTGTAACCGTTAGTGCTAACTTCGGCCCCATCGCGGCGAGTAAACTCCCACTCACGACGTGTCAGTTGTTTCACTTGCCATCGACATCCGGGATACTTGACCAGGTAGTAGTATTTGTCCATCTGCTATTTCTCCTGTTGTAGCAGTTCCAGGTCGCCAGGGAACAAGTCGCGGTTCTGCTTTAAGTAGGGGTATTCGTCGGGACTCGACCCGACGGTATGGTGTTCAAAGAGCGCCGTAGCGTAGTCTTTCGACATATCGCTACTAACCTGCTCCCAGTCCTCACCTCGCCACCTGGCCGCCAGGGTGTCAACTCTGCCACTTGGCCGAATCCACACCAAACGCTCCCACTCGTTTTTGGTGTAGCGTTCTATCGCGGTGTTCCTGGTGTGATAACGCGGAGCTAATTCCAGTGTGAAGTTGCTGCTAATTGAGTTTGGAATATAGTAGTTGGTTGACCCTGGGCTGTATTCCATAACGGTATACTCGCCCATCTGGTGAAGAACAATAAACTGGGGCTGCCTTTCCACAGTCGCGTACATGCGCTCCGCTATAGCGAAGTCGTGCCGTGTGCTGTTCTGTGTATAAAGGTGGAATTGGCCTATGTCGTAGACCGGCATAGACTTCGGTAGTTGGTAGTTCATTTTGCCACCTCACAGCAGTAGGTCACATCCTGGTGCAACCGGCCACGAATTGCCTTATCGACGAATTTGGCCAGAGTGACGTATGGGCTACTTGGGGATGTGGTGAAGAATCGAATATCATCTGCCCAGGCCACCATCCTATCCTCGTTGTCGAAGTATTGGATGATATACGGCGAGATCGAGGTAAGGCGCTTAATACTCAGCTTTCGAGAAGCAAAAGCGCGATTTCGGCCAGAGTAGTACGCTACGTACTCTCCGTCCTGGTAGAAGTCGTACGACGTGCCGCCAGTACGCTCTTCTGCCACTACCTTAACATGGTTGTTCATTTTACTACTCCTTAATAGTGTTAAACCAACAAAAGTGGACGCTGGTGTGGTGACAGCCACCAGCGCCCTATTTGGCGGTTTAGCTACTTACCAGGGAAGTGTAATTCCCGCCGGGTTGATGAAACGACCCCAGATGCTATTCTCGTAGAAGTAGCAATGGGGAATCCGGTCGATAGCGTAGTTTTCGTGACACCAGGCCAGGTCAGGTAGCACGCTCTCGAAAAACAGGTAGAGTGCAGCTACTACGATTAGGAAGAACGCTACACTAAGTATCACTTGCTGTAGCCGTCGCTCTGCTGCCTCTTGCATCTGTAGTTCATATTTTGCGTTTGAGAGGGCGTAGTCGCGGTTTCTATCGTCATTTGTGTAATTCATTGTTTGCTCCTTATGTTGTAAGTGTTTGATATGTCACCATGTCAGAAGTCCACCTGAGTGAACTGCTGACCTGGTAACATATCTGCCAACAGCCTTGCCTGTACTCGATTTGAGCCTTGAGGGGGTTTGATGGCAGATACGTCACTTCGGTGGAGTGCATAGCAAGTCTCGCACTTAGGTCACAGTAGCTTTAATGCTGCTCGGGATCAAGTCACCGCTCCGACACTGTGGGGGACAAGTCTTAAACCCGCCTATTAGGGCTGAAGTCACAATGTTGCTGTTTCGCGGCTACGTGGCCAACTTGCTATTTCGAGGTCTTTTCCCGGTTGGGCGACTAGCTGGCGAGGCTGTACTTCCTGCCATTAGATGGGAGCGGTGATTCATGTTGCAACTGCTACCAGAAGTAGCAGCGACTACTGCCTTGACTCCAGTGCAACACCTGCCTATACACATCACCAAATCGCTAGTCTGACACTCTATCCTGTGATACCCCACTTGCTCCTCAGAGATGGGGTCACATAATGTGGCCTAGCGCCCCATTGGCGCATCGGTGAATTGTAAGGTGCTACGACCGTTCGCGCTACTGTGCTCGGCTGTTCACAGCGTTGCTACTTGGAAGATGGGCTACAGCCTTAGCCACTTCGTCGCTACCGTAGTGTGGTTGCGATTTACCGTCTCAGTGGCGGGTTTGTGAACCCCTTGGGTAGTTCGCCTATGCGCTACCTGCCGATAAATGACTCGGTTGTGAACCGGGCAGCCCCAGTCACGTTTCCGTGACTAGGGCTAACTGGGCCACAACTAGCTTTCAACTGTTAGTCGAACATTGGCGAAGCTGAGGTGTGGGTGCGATTCTGCTACCTTGGTAATAGCGTCGTGCTTATGCGACGCTTGCACCTGGTAGCTGTCTATGTACTCAACGTCAGGTGAAGTATCGTTGACGCTACCCGGCAGGACTAATTCTGCTACTACTACGTAGGTGTTCATGTTGCTATTCTGCTCCTTAGTGTATGTTGTGCCACTTTCTGCACTTCCTGTAAGTTGTAGCCAATTCGACTACAATAGTATTATACCACAAAATTGCTTAAAATGCAAGTCCACTTACTGTTACTTTGTTGCTATAGTAGTAGGGTTGGGCTTGGCTCGGCTTGGCTCAAACCAACTACTTGGTTTGAAGTGGTAGATTTAGGCGGGCTAATTTTAGACGGCCATTTTGCGCCCCGCGCCCCCCAGGGGCAGGCCTGCTACTTGGGCTTGGCTCGTCGGCTTGCTACTACTATACATAGTAAACGAAACTAAAATGTCGGGCGAAATTGCAAATTTGCGATTGGGCCGCGCGGTAGCTATAAAAATAGGCGGCTTGGCTGGTGGCAGGTCGGGTCGGGTCGGGTCGGGTTGGCTTGGCTTACACTAGGCTTGAAATGGCAGATTCTACAATTCTATAGCTTTAGTGCACTTTACGCTACTTTGCGCCTAGTAGCAGGTGGTGAAACACAAAAAAAAAGGAGCAGGCGGGCGACCTGCTCCAGTATTCAATTGTGTGTCACCTAGGGGCTAGTAGCATCTCTGCTACTAGCCCACTAAGTAGTCGTTAGGTGTTAGTCGTTATCATTCGCCCCCAACTTAGCCAATCGCTGTAGCTCCGCGTCGAGTGCCAGTGTCAAATCGGCTACTTTGGCCAACTTATCTTGTTTCGCCTTGCTAGCCAGAATTTTAGCGATGCTACTAGCATAGTCACGTAGTACAGCTAGCTCCTGAGTCTTGGCACTGGGTTGTTTCCGTTCGTTGTCGTAGTAGCTCCTGAGTGAAGCTATGTCAACTAGACGACCCTTGCCAAACTTCGTGCTGGCGATGCTGTTATTGCGTGCTAGCTTGCTAATATTGCTAACAGAGAAACCGGTCAAGAAACAAGCACCGTTCGTGTCAGTATACTGCGTGTCACCATTGGTTAAAATGGTTATGTCGCTACTGTCACCACTATCCCATGAAATTCTACTTTCCTGAAACATCTGCTACTACCTCCGTAGTGTATAATTGGGAAAGGTTTCCCGTGTCGAATCTGCTACCATTATATCCTAGTGGTAGTAATGATACTGTAAACTACTTTACAGTAGAAGTGTAAACTAGTTTACACTTTGTTATGTCAACTACTTATGTCAACCTATGATTATGTCAACTACTTATGTCAAATTATTATGTCAAATAATTATGTCAAATAATTATGTCAACTACTTATGTCAAGTTAGGGGGACTCCTGATAATAGAACGGGGGGTGTTCGTCGCTATACAAACGTATTCTAAGTAGCGCCGCTAACACTTTCCAAACAAAAAGCCCGGCTGCTACACCGGGCCTTGAAATTTTTTGTTATATTTTATATAAAAGAGGCGATTTTACTCCTCGTCATCCTCCTCTATAGCTTCGTCGCTAAACTCCTCCAATGCGCGAGCCATCTCATTCATGATTTTGGTAGTTCCTTTAATGGCCTCGTTCAGTGCAGCAAAGGCTTGTTCCATCGCTTCGCGACGCAAACGGACTCTCCTGAGCCATTCGTCGTCAATCTTCTTTGCTAATTGTGTCAGTTCTTCCATTTGACTAGGCATTAGTCTACAAACCTCCAGTTTGATACTTGTTGCCCATAAATATATGAGCTGTGTTTTGTTAATAAATCCACCCAGTAACCTTCAGTAGTTTCTACAATTTTACCTCCTTTGTCAATACACTTCCACTTCTTACCGTCGATTTCGAGCGTCTTACCCATCCACTCAGGGACACAAGCTGCTCCAGCTCCCCACCAGTTCTCGACCAGCTCTCCACTAGCAGTAGTAGTACAATCATTATCACAATTTCTACCACCAGCATGTGGATCATAACTGCTCATGATTAGCGGCTTCTGTCCATTAGCATCAACAGTAGTAAAGCCGTTCCAGGAATAATCACTGATAGCGCCCAGCACACCGTCATCCCAGTAAACCAGATGATCATGACAGCCTGTTGATGTCCCAATAGTATCTGTTCTACCAAATACGTCGCCTTGCCTAATATAGTCTCCTGGCGCCACATTGTAAACGCCATGAACGTAACCAAGCTCAATGGAACTATCATCAACCAAGCGCACCCGGAGCGAGGTGTTTCCTGCTCCGTCATTAGAACTCACTCCTTCCACTATCATGTCGGCCGGCGCTACTAATTCCAGCCCACACGGTCGCGCATAGTCTATACCTTGCCAATCAGCGACCGGCCCATGAAGATATGGAGTTGACAACACACCACCCTCGCCCTCACGATATGGTAAGACAGTTCTAGGTTGTAGCTTTTCCCCTACGTCAGCCTTAACATCGTTCTTACTATCTTGCCATTCGTCCCAAGTTGTCAACATCGCGCCAAAGATCATCGGACCTACTAGCGCACTAACCAAACAAGCTGTAATCCACTGAACTGATAGCAGAGCTAATATTAGCTGCCAATATCCTCTCGGCCGCCACAAAATCAAAATCATCTGGCAGACCAATGTTAGTAATAACAATAGTAGCCAGTTCAATCTTCACCTCCGTCACCTCGGACTTCTGAGGATTTGATACGTGCCAAGGCCAGAGGCCAACAGGTTGCGATTTGTCTATAGGCGGTAGCTTGACTGACATTGAATCTAGCCATAAACTCGTCCGCTGAGGGTCGCTCATCCGATCCAAGCCCAACCATCCAATCGACGATGATACGCTGCTTCTCTGTTTGAGACTTTCCCACACCGACGAGATGAGTTCTTCCGTCAACTCCATATCTAGCGTCAATTTCCTTCCACTCCAGTCTGCTTCTACCAGCAGATAGCTTTCTGAGCATCGCTTCCAGACGCTCTACTTCTATTCTTTCAACCATCACATGATCCCATTCGCCCTTGTACCGTAACATAAATCGGCCAGGCTGTGAAACCATGTCAGTATAGATTTCAGGTGGTACTCTTGCTACAGAATACTCCTGGGACGCACCCATGTACCCGACGAACTTACATTCAAGCTGCGACTGTATTTCATGAGATATACCAGCCGTAGTAGGACGCTGAGTAGCAAGAATGAGACGGATGCCCAAAGCACGACCCTTCTTCGCGAGTCTTGTGAGTATTTCTTCTGCTTCTTCATTTGCTGCAACCTCTTGTACTTCATCAATAACGACTATCAGCCACGGTATAGGTGGCAGGTCTAATCCTAACTCGTAGGCGATGCGATGATAGTCTCTTAGACCTTCGCACAGCCTATCATCTGGAATTTGAGCTAGTAGCTGCTCTCTTTGTTCAAGCTCAGCATCTATCTCGCGCAACATCAAAAGCGTTTCTGAACCTCCTCTTCCAATAGGGCAGAATAGGTGCGGAGCCTTCCCGAAGATAGTGAAGGAATAGCTTTTTGGATCACCAATAGCAATGTTAACCCTATCAGGAGGATAGAGGCTGAGGATGTCATAGAGAATCCCGTAGAGGATGGTAGTCTTGCCCCCACCGGATTGCGCATAGATAGCAGTATGGGTCGTATCGCCCAAGTTGATACTGACAGGAATACCCGTACTGATACTGCTACCAACAAAAATATCAAGAACCCTCCGCACGAGCACAACATCAGGATTGACACTATCGTCGCTAGAAATTCGCCCATCTACTTCGAACCTTTCCGTCATTCTTTCCACCCAGGCAATTAGCTGCTCCTTATTAGCTACTGCCAGATAAACAACTATTAATATAGGGACAGCCAGCAACAACGACCAAGCTGATCGAGTTAATACTAGCAATCCAGCAACTATCAGTAACAGTATTACACCAAACTTCTCGCGGTCATTCTCCGTCAGTAGTAAGCGCATCGCAGCCTCCCAGTATGTAAGTGATAGCAAAGAGCCTTATTGTTTCTGGAGCATCACCGCTCTCACTGGCCTCATTCATCATCTGACATACAGTAGGCAGTAGAGCAGCTTGTTCACCGGCGGCTCTTTTAACGTTTGCTTCATCCATATTAAAGGCGTACAAGTCTGACATGGACTGTACGTAGATTCTTCGATAATCTTCACGCAAGTTGTAAGGAAGCGCAGAGTGATACTGGGAAACATCCCACTCCACAGGCCACACTTCCCAACCGAACAACAGCCCAACTCCAGTACCAGCTATACAACAAGTAAACATTATAGGCAGGACTAACAACACCATCCAAGGCCTAAAAGCTGTTACAGGTTTAGAAGTTAGCAGTACGCCTTCATTTTCCTCAAATGGAGGAAGCTGTTCAAACTCTCCATTGGTAGTTTCGATAGTAGCAACAAATGGGCGCAGATGATCCCTAACCATTTCTGGTACTGGCGGGGTCGTTACCTCTTCTGATACGTATTCTTCTGTTATCATAGAATCTACCTAGAGGTTTCAGGAGTAGGTGGGGGAGTTTGCAGGTTCCACGTACTCGCATCTATAGTTGGAACAGGAGTAGCTGTAGGATAAGGTGTATACGTAGGTAGCGGTTCCGGTCCAGGATAGCCTGATGGCGGAGAGCTTTGAGGTGGCGGTGGGTATCCTGATGGCGGAGGAGCAGTAGTAGGCATAATAGGAGATGTCGGTGTCGGAAAAGACGGTTCAGATACCGATGGCGGATTAGGAACAACATACAGAGTAGGTGTAATGGTAACGGTGGCTGTAGGCGCAGCGTTCCAAGGGGTAGATACTGCGCTAGTAGCAAAGGAACCATACCCGCCATCTTGAGCGTTCTCAATAGACTGAATGATCCAACCGTTCAATTCCATGGAAATATCCTGAGCGTGTTCACGAGAGTCTCTGATACCAGAAGCGAGGCTGCTAAAGAACGTTGGAATGAACACACTCACTACTACCAAGATAAGCATTAGAACGCCTGCATAGTACAACAGCGTCCATAGACTCGGCCGAGCAGCAGTACGCAACAACTCAATTGTAGAGCGCAGTATCTTCCAGCCAAGCAGACCAGCCGCAACCAGTACGCCAACACTAACAACAGCTCCTAAGAAGCCTAGTAACCAATTAAAGCCTTCCATTTTTTTAAGTCTCCTTATAGAAAATCTACAGGTCTGATATAACGAATATAGAGTATCCAAGATACCAACCATCTCCAAGAAGAAGCAGGGTATCTCATTCTCCAGTTTAGGTGGTAGCTTTTTCGCATGTTACAATCTGGACAAGCTACTACTAGATTCCCAATATGAGTTTTGCCACCACGAGAAAATGGGAAGTAATGATCAGCATGAAAACCATGTAGCGGAACATCTCGTCCGCAGTATACACATCTTCCGTGATCACGCCAGTAGAGGATACGACGCACTCCTGCTGGCGGTGTCGGTTTGTTCTTCTTTCTAATTTGGCGTAGCATGTCATCCCATCATCGCCTTTACCTGCTCCTCTGCTACTATTACCTTAATAGCGTGGATGCTGGCAATCATACGGTCAAGATCAACATTGAGACTCTCTGCCGGAGTGTCTTGTAATGCTTGGTTGAGCATGTTAGTCATCTCTAACTGTAGATGAGCTAACAACTTCGCTTCCATTGACACACCAGTTATATGAGATCTCTGTCTGATCAACTCATAAGTATGCCGCTGTCGCATCTTGTACTCTTGAAGCGCAGCAGCATTAGAGTTATTGATGACCATCTGCTCCATAGGATTCAAGATGCGGTCATGCCCCCAAGTTCGTTCGAGTGTTTGTTTGTCTTCACTAGTCTGAAAGGACATTTTGTATTCTGCTCCTTACTTCATCATCAGATGGCATACTAGAAGGGCGAGGGCGACGTAATGGGATATGACGACGGGCTAGTTCTTCATGTAATTGTGGCTGATGAATACCGGTCTCTTCTGTTATCTGAGATATACGTTCTCCTTTCTTATAAAGAGTTATCGCATGATCAAGTCTCATCTGCTGCGCTTCGACCCAATCATCATCCTTCGTTCGTGGCTCTATGTCTAACTTCTTGAGAAGGTAGTAGAGCTGACTACGTTGGATAGAGTATTTCTTCGTTATCTCGTTAATCGGCAACCAGGACTGATAATCCTCTACAAGAGAGGTGGAGTCGATATTGTCTAAGAGAGTATGTGTACGCTTCGTTGAAACAGAATTAGACTTCAGATACCTACGAACAGTAGATTCGCTAACACTGAACTCATCTGCGATAGAAGCTACACTAAGACCAGCAGCAGCCATCTCTATCATCTCTTCTCCAATATCAGGTGTGATCTTTGTCATTTGTTCGCTCCTTTAACTGATACTACTAATAAACAATGTATTATATCACAAAACGTCGTTTTTGACAAGTAGTAGTCGGTTTCACGCATCGGTATGAGATAATCTGCCAATCAATATACATGAAGGTAATAGGGACTGATGATGTTTTTTCTGCTACATATCATTTATGTTACTTGCTACTACTTCAAGAATAAAAAAGAAAAATAATAATGTAGTTGTATAATCAAGCATCATTGAAACGACGAAAAATTCACGACAAATAGCAAATAACAAAGTAAGGTGCAGATTTGTTATTGTTATTTATACGTCTAATAAGTCTCCTTTAGAAAAACGCATGAAAAAACTACTACATTATTATTTTTCTTTATTGATACAATAAGTAGCCGTTGTACCACACTAGCTACTCTGATATAATAAGTAGTATGTCTGGATCAATAGCTCTAGTGCGAACTAACAATAGTTTCAAACGTGAGACAATCGTTAGGTTTTACGAAGCGATACGTTATGGCGCAAAGATCAAAGCTGCTTGTCAGTATGCAGGTATCAACACTAAAACCTATTATGATTGGAAACGAAAGGCTTCTCAAGGTAAGGAGCCTTACCGCACATTCATCATAGGTGTAGAGCAAGCTAAAGGCGAGTTTGTAGTACGTAATCTACAAGCTATTCATGCTCATACAGCTATAGATTGGAAAGCAGCAGCATGGCTGCTAGAGCGTTCATTCCCTGAAGATTACGCTATGCGCCAGTATATAGAGGAAGAACCACCACTTCTTAAAGAGTTGAAAGAATTGGTAGGTGCTGGACTCATTAGCGTTTCAGATATTAGAGTGGAGATGCCTGATTTACCAGGCGAATACTTTAGTGCATTAATGGCACTAGAAGCGAGTATGATAGACGAACAGATAGACGTACCCCAACAAGTAGTAGCTGGAGAAGCAGTGGTGGAAGCAGCTACTCTACCAGAGGAAATTAAGAATCTGGACTGACACCCCGTTGGGAGTATGTCGTAAAAATTTCACCTGTGCTATGCAATCTACTGTAATAATGGACTATCTGACACCTGAAGCTAAAGCAGAAGCTCAGTTCATTCAGGTGCGTAAAGCAGCATCGAGTGGTATTGAACATCAGTATCGCTACGATGTTATACGCTATGTTGAGGAGCGACTCGGCTGGTCTCCCTGGCGTGGTAATGGCGACGATAAGCCAGGCCAAGCAGAGATACTAGAAGCTTATGAGTTATCGCTTCGACAACAACACGAACGGAAGGAGTACAACGCGGGGGAGCTAACAGAGGATGAGCTAATATACTGGAAACCTGGTCAACGTATTAAGACTTGGTTCGCAGTAGACGCTGGTCATAATGTTGGAAAGACGAAGCTCGGCTCTGCTTTTGTTAATCACTTTCTTGATACTTGTTCCCCCTCTATCATTAACACATATGCGCCCAGTAAGGAACAGATTCACGATCTTTTATGGAAGGAGATCAAAGTGGATCGTCGAGATAAAGGATTACCTGGTCGCATCCTCGATTTAGAAATCAGAATTGACGATGATCACTTCGCGAAAGGTCGTGCTACTAATGACGCACATGGTACTGGCCGCGAAAGAACACATGGTCAGCATAACCCGTACTTGATGTTTGTCTTAGATGAGGCTGAAGGTATTCCAGCTGCTACTTGGGATTCAGTCGAGAGTATGACATCTGGTGGTATTTACATAGTATTAGTGCTGAGAAATCCCCGAACCCATATCAGTCGAGCGCATAAAGTCCGCAAAGAGCCGTTCTGCCATCCATTCAGAATTAGCTGTATGTGGCATCCCAACGTGCTTGCTAATCGTGAGCTTGTTCCGAACAGTGTCACGCGTGACTATCTTCATACGATGCTCAAACACTGTACTATTGTAGAAGAACACATACCAGAAAAATACACGTTTGAATTACCTTGGATACAAGGCGTTATCTACCAGCCGGGCATTGAATGGCTCTGGCGAGTAGCTGGAATACCAGCCTCTCAAAAGGCAGATCATGTATTCTGCCCCATTACAAGATTTGAAGCTGCTACCCATCGTGAGATTGGAAACACTGATCCAATTAACGTGGCCCGTGTAGGCGTTGATGTCAGTCGTTTTGGTGACGACTATGGCACTGTCTACATTAGGCATCACAATGCTATTTGGCGTGCTGCGCAGCTCTATCAACTAGACACCACCGAGTATTACATCGCCATCCGAGACGCTATACTATCACTCGTACATGAAACAAATAACAGGGTTAACGATGTGATAGTCCGTGTGGATGGTGGCGGTGGCTTTGGTGGAGGTGTAGTTGATCAGCTGCGCCGCTCGCTAGAATTGAAGAACGTCTTAAAGTATTTTGAAGTGTTAGAAGTGAACTTCAATGGACGATGCTTCGATGAGACACGATTTTCTGATTTGGCAACTGAGATGTACTACCACGCTGGTAGCGAATTAGAAAATGATCTTACTGTATTACACCCTACAGATGAATTACAAATTGATATATGTGAGCGTTCATGGCGATGGGTGGGAGTAACTGGACAAGCTGCAAAAAGATTAGCTGATCGTTCAGGTGATGGAAGCAGCGTCTCTGCTTGGTACAAACACGAAGTAAAGAAACTAGAAACTAAAGAGCGTTTCAGAGGCGAGTATGGTCGTAGCTGCGATGATGGTGACGGATTCGTACTAGCAGCTGCACCAGACTACGTGTTCGAGGGAGTAGATCATGACGGATACATTCGAATGGTACATGAATCAATTCCTATTGTATCTCCACTGATGTCTCCTGGTTTTTAATGTTGCTGGAGGAATAGTAGTTGTCTTGAATTGACTATCCCGTAGCCTTGACATTTGTCTTAGCTGCTCCTTCCGTTCGGAGTTTGATAATAGTCAACAGTGTATGATACCTTCGAAAATGGTATTTCCTGGGGTTACTGGTTAGTCAGGCACTATATCCTTAGCGTGGTAGGTAAGCGCCGGGTTCTACTTGCTGGCGATTTACTACTCCTAGCTAACAGGGGTGCTTATCCCCTTCCTTAGCCCGGTGCTTCCTACCTATTATATATAAGGGGTTATACTATGTCGCAAATTGATCCTGTTACTTGGTTGGTTCTATCATACGTGGTAGGATGGGTGTCCTCAATAGCATGGCCGTTCCTTCTGGTCTATGTTACCAAAGGTGATAAGTTTGACTGGCGAAAAGTAGCTGGTCGAATTCTATTTGGATTATTTGGTCTGATCGGCCTGCTTGCAGAACCGAATATGATAGCCAATATTGGCGCTATGTCATATCTTGGAGCACTTGCGGCCGGCTTCGGACTGTCATCTTTTGGTAACAATATCAGAAGAACTAATAATGCTCGTAAAAGAGATAAAAATGCCCCGGCCAAAGAGTAGAAACCCTAATTATAAGCCTTCGTTGCGGGAACGTTTCGACAACTACGTTCTACCACGATTTTTCGGTCGCCACATGGAAGAAGTGGTAAGTATGGTAGACGTATTGGAAGATGCGTATGATCGTGGTGGCTTACTTATGCCACCCGAGAAGGTCATAGCACAGCTACAAGAATCAGGCCAGCTAGTAGACCTGATTATGCGGACTCGTGGTAAAGGATTTGCTATCGGCCACAAGTTGTCGGAACACGACCGTAAGGCTGCTATAGAGCAAGCTACTTTCATGTTCCAGACAAACAGCAACATTGAGCGAGCTGTCAGAATGTGGACTGATTTCGGTCTGGGTCAGCGAGTTGACATTCGTTCTGAAGATAGCAGTGCCGATGCTATTTTAGACGAGTTCTGGAACGCTACTAGAAATAGTGGAGTTATTGGCCAGAGACATTTGCACGAACGAAGCGAAGATGTACTGAACGAGGGCGAACTAGCTCTGATATTTTGGTACAGTACAATTGATGGCACAGCCACCATACGGAAAATGTCTACTGCTAATCTTCAAGTCAAATTTGAAGATCCAAATGACAAGACTGTTCCGCTATGCTACATTCGTGATCTTGGAGACAAACAGGTAGTTTATAGAGACTGGAGACTATCTGATGAAGGATTTCAAGAAGTTCTAAGAGGACTCGGTTCTAATTATATCAATGCCGATAGTCTGTCTCCAACAATATTGATTGATGGACGTGATGTACCAGTAACAAGTCATATGGTGTTGTGGGCGACGCGCAACCGCAACTCCGATATAGGACGAGGAATACCACAGTTCACTAACGGTCTCGAATGGGCGCGTGTTCTAACTGATTTCATGGCTGATAGGGCTGCCGTTGCTCGCAAGGCTGCTATGTACACCGAAAAAGTCAGAATTGATGGTGGCAGCCGTGAGATGACGAAGTTCAAGAACCGCGCAGAAGGATCACTATATGGAGACAGTTCTTCTTATGGCGTATCTTCTTCGCCGGCTGCAAGTGACTGGTTAGAGAATACTGGTGTCGTACGCGAATGGATGAATCGCAACACTGGTGCCACAGCTGCTCGTTATGATGGTAGAATGTTAGCTGGTCAGCTATCAGTAAATACAGGTATCGGTCTACACTGGATGGGATTCCCTGATGCGCTAGCTAATCGCAGCACAGCAGAAGAAATCCTACGTCCTTTTTGGCAGCAGATTGAACGCTACCAGGCATGGTGGACAAGTGTATTGGAAGACGTTGGTCGCATTGTATTAACGTTAAAGGACGAATACTCGCCTTTAGCTGTTAACTCTAATGCTAAAATTACAGTTACACTTGAAGTACCTATTAGCGTTGAGATCGATTCTATCATTAGCCTACTGGCAGAATTGCGCGAGCAAATTGTTTCAGGAATTATCCCGCCTGAGATTGGCAGAGAGGTTGTACGAGAACTGTCACTTTTGGCGATGGAGAAGATAGGCGTTAGAGAGCCAAAGGAGACGTACAGTGATGAAATTTCAACCGCTCCGTTAACTCCTACTCAACAAGCTGAGATGGTTGGTCATATACTAGAGAACTGGAGAGCAGGTAAGCTAGAAGATAGAGCTGTGATCCACTATCTATCAGGACAACTTGGTGCAACTGACTGAATCAGCTGGCTCATACGAAAGGGAGATTCGAGAAGCAGCTCGTGGACTCTGGTCAGGAATGATCAGTTATGAGCAATTTTTCGATTCTATGTTGAGTACGATACGTGGCGGATTGACGCAGGCCTGGTCTGATGGCATGAAAGAATGCAATATGACACCTGCTGACATGACTAGCGATGAAAGAACTACATTAGAGTATCGTATTGTTGAGGAAAGTTCACATCTTAGCGGATTCGCTAGTTTTATTGAGGCTGGTAGTAAAGCCAACGGTGGATTATTACGAGATGTATTCTCACGTGTAGAGTTGTGGGTCTACAGGTATCAAGATTTAGTTAATCAAGCAAAACTTACCGTATGTAAAGATCCGAAGCTAAAGTGGAAGTGGAACCCGATGAAGGAACACTGTTCTACTTGTAGACGATTAAATGGTAGAGTTTACAGAGCGTCAATCTGGAACAAGAATGGAGTACAGCCTCAGTCACCGCCTAACAGTAGTTTAGAATGTGGTGGTTGGAAATGTGGTTGCGAACTCGAAATTACCAGTGACAGAGTGACACCCGGTCCATTTCCCGCTGTACCATAGGTTAAGATACAAGAAGGTAGTAGTAATGGACTTCTTAGACCTAGCAAGGCCGGAAGACTTAGTGGCACTTCAATGGTTCATTATCACAGCGTTAATAGCAGTAGTTGTATATCTTTGGCGGGAGAATAAGCGTTGTGTAACTAAGAACCGTGAATTGCTTGTAGATTTCCTTACCAAAGTTTTATCTGGTCTATCAGAATCTAACCAAGTAACTGAATCTCTAGCAAGCGCTTTAGAGGAGTATCAAACACAATTAGGCATCCTGAGAGAACTTGATAACTTGAAAAGGTTGGTACAGGATGGAGTTACTAAAAAGGATTAGGTCATGGCTTGGCAGACACTTAGTAGCGTTTTCTAGCCCACATACAAATGGTAAGAAAGCCATAAGTGAAGCTGATGATCTGTTAAAATCCATTCGAGAATCGAGACGACAAATACAAACAACTGTGTCTTGTATATCAGATGATACCAAGACGCTTAAGGGTTTTGTAAGTGATAACGAATCTTCTAATAATTAGCGCATCTATCTTTGCGATAGCGGTTTATCTGGTAACAACAGCATACTATTATAATCTATGGAAGTCAAGAAAGAGCGGATCAGCTCATGCTTTCTTTTTGATGAATTCCATAATGGCTGGCTTGGTGACGTTTGAGCTATGTACTATGTTGTATCACATGTATGAGTATGTAGACTATAGCCCATCCAATCATGATATTTTCTTAGGGGCTTTTATATTTGCCCATTCCGTAGTGACAATGTGCTACAGGCGCGGGTGCTTTTTAGTTCTTGATAGTCCAGAGGTGCAGGAGTAGAAAATGTCTTGGCGAGTGTCAGGAAAAAGAGGACTACCGATTGTAAAGCAGAGCAGCTGGTCAAGCGGCGCGAAATCTAGTATCCTCAACCAATTCAAAAAAGAAGGTGGCGGATACTCTGCTGGAGCTGCCGGCGCATTTCTGATAGCTGATAGCAGTAAATCGGATATGCAAGACGGCTACAAACTGCCGTTTGCAGTAGTTAAAAATGGAAAGATCACAGGAGCAAGTAGCGCAGGATTAGCAGCAGCTGCTCGCCGGCTCCCTCAAGTGAAGGGTGTGCCATCAAGCGTAACAGCAGGTGCACGAAAACTAATCGACAGCTATCAAAACAAAATGAAGGAGCATACTATGAACGAACTTGATTCTGATATTGGGACATTCACACGTGAGATACGAACCGCTTTCAATGCGCGGTTCAGACTCCGGTCCGAAATTGTAGACCGTGAAGAAGTTACCGGGTGGTTGTATGTGGAAGACGTATTCGTCGATCATCCCACACTTGCTAACTCCGTCATTGTGGACAAGAATGGACAGTTATGGCAGGTGAACTATGAAATGTCTAGCGACGGGCCTGCTTTTGACGCTCCTTCTAATTGGGTGCGCGTGTATCGCACTTATGTGCCTGTTAGCAGCTCTGCCAGTGAACTAGCTACTCCAGAAGGTGAACAAGTAGCAGAGTTCGGAGAATCACACGCTGGAGAAGTGCTTGGTATACTAGAAGAGGAAAGCACAGGCGGGCCACTTCAATTGAATGTTGCTATTATTGAACCTGGTTGGGGCAATAAGCGTGACAACAACTACTATCCGAAAGAGATGCTAGAACGTGACGCTAAGGTGTTCAAAGGCGCGAAGATGTACGCGACTAACCACCGAGAAAGCGAAAAATCTGTACTGACAGAAGTCAGTCAGATATTGGATTGTCCAGTAGGATTCACTGAATCCGGTGCTCCAATTGCTCGTGTTGGTGTATTTAGCGAAGCGTTCGCCGAGAGTATCCGTAACCGTAATAAGCTAGGAGTATTGGGCGATCTACATTGTTCCATCCTGGCTAATGGTAAAGTACAGACTGGTTTTGAATCTGACGGTCGTAAGGGTCGAAAAGTATTATCGATCACTGAGGCTGCCAGTGTTGATTGGGTCACTAGGCACGGCGCAGGTGGCAGGGCGCTGTCTATTGCCGAAAGTGATGTAAAGCTTATGGAGGCACAGATGAACGAACACGATGATGTTTTGGACAATGAAGCAACTGCTTCAGCCGCCGAAGAAGCCAACGTCGAAGAAGCTGCCTTGATAGAGGAAGAGACAACTCCTGCCACGAGTGACGATGTCGACACCTCAGATAAAGGGCAAACTGCTGACACCGACAATGGCGAGGTGGAGGGTGAGGAACCCGAGACGCCGGCAGAGGAGCAATTCATTGCCGAGGCCGAAGTAACTGCTATTATAGGTGAGGTGAAGAATCTTCCCGATCCTACTCGCAAGCGGTTGCTGGCCGAATCTTACCATAACAGGTACGAGGTAATCGCCGCTATTGAAGCGGAGCAGAGCTACCTCAAAATGATTACCGACTCAGGTAAGCCACCTGCTATGGGCGAAAGCCGAGGTGACACCCGGCTGACAGAAGAGGAAGTGAGACAGAGGAAAGATTCTGTCAACTCTCGCTATCTGCCGCACATGCGGTAATTGTATCCGTTATTGATGTAGTGATCTTTTGAAACTCAGAAGGAGAATTAAACAATGGCAGTAGTCCAGAACTATGAAGTCCACACTCAACAAAAGTTTACCATCTCCGCCACTAAGGCGGCGTTGGACGATGCGACACCTGAAGTTGGAAATCCGTGTCTAATCGGTGGTAAGCTTGTGGGTGTTGTGGTAGCAGATCGCACGAAAGGCGGCGTTGCTGATACCAAGGTTGTAGTCGATGTTGGCCGAAGCGTCTATTATCAGCAGGTTGACTCACCGGCCAATGCAGAAGGCGAGATCACCGAAGGCGATGACATCTACTACGATGTTGGCGCTACTGCTGCACCGTATCTGACGGTCACTTCGTCAGGTAATGTGTTAGCTGGTAAAGCCGTTTTGCTAAACGACGATGATAGCTTCCCGAAGGGTGCTGCCGGTACGGCCACTGTCGAGAACGTAGCTGTACTGTTCAACGCGTAGTTAGGCCGTCGCCTGCTACCGTAGTAGCTAGAATTACATTTAAGGAGATTTAAGACATGCAGACAATAATCAAATGGATTGAGGAGTTCGCACTTGCCGAACAGGGATCGGACCTGGTAGAAGGTAGTGAACTCGACCGTCGGGTAACTGCCCTTCGGGAGCTTGGCCGAAACTGGCGTAACATGGGTGGCACGCAGTTTCAAGAGGCGATGACCGTCTCCCATTTCGCCAGTTACTTTTCTGATGCTTTGGATCGCGCGTTCTACCGCGATTACGAGTATATGCGCGGCGAATGGTCGCAGTATACTTATCCTGATGAAGCCATCGACTTCCGAGACGTAAAGCGCTTCAGGATGCAGGAACCGGAAACGCTTACCAAGCGTCGAGAACTGCAACAGCCACAAGAGACATATGTTCAGGCAAGCCCACTGAGCTACGGTGTTGACGAGTTCAGCCGGGCCTTTGAAGTTAGCTGGCGTACCATTTTGAACGACGACTTGGCGAAGATTGCCGAGACGCCGCAACGTATGGCACGTGCTGCTGGGCGTTTTGAGGACGAGTTCGTCTCCACCCTCTATAATAACGCTACTACTCAAGCTGGACTGGTAGCTCTTGGTGCACTTTATGCCGGTACTGCTGCTTTGGCCAAGGACAGCCTCAAAGCTGCTATCAACGCCATGTTGGCGCGTGTGGACGCTTTAGGCAACCCGCTGATGATCTCTGGCATCAATCTCGTTATCGGGCCTACGCTCGTAGTTGAAGCAAATGAGATCTTAGCCAATCAGTTGTCCTACGGCAATCCTGGCGGCGCTGTCACTGGCACCACTGTCGGTTCGAGCAACAACCTACGCGACTACATCTCCGGTATTCGCCTCGATCCTTACCTGCGCGATGTTGGCAGCAATCAGCCTTGGTACTTAGTAGCTAGTCCTAGCTCCATTCCTACTATCACGGTTGCGCGCCTGCGTGGTGTTCCAGGCCCGTTTACGTTCCGTAAGGCTTCAGACACGATTCTGCTCTCCGGCTCTGCGCCAAGCGCGTTCCTGATGGGAAGCGCCGACCTGGGTAGCATCGTCTTCTATGTGGAGACTATCATTGGTGGTTGGGACGACGCCACTTACGGTGGAGTCACTGATTACCAGGGTATCTACTACTCAGCCGCCTCTGCCTAGTATCGGCTAAGGTTCTGTATATTTACAGCTTATAGAAGGAGAATGTGATGGCACAAAAATCAACTAACGAAGTACCTCAAGAGGTAGTAGATGCAGCGAGAGCAGCTGCTGAACGCGAGGATCGCGGTACTGTAGCTGCTCCCGATGCAAATAATCCTATGACTACCTCTGAGGCCATAGCGGCGCGGAACTACGTCGAGTATGGTTCAGAAGCACATGAGAACCTACTTAGTTCAGCATACGGTGGTCTCACCCGAGCTGATGCTGAGCAGATCATCAAGGAACGAGAGAAAGACCCTCATCTTTGGCCGTGGGATAGATACCAACAGGCAAAGAAGTTCCTGAAAGCGCTTGACGGAAAGCCGAAGCCTGTATCTAAAAAGCCACATTGGACTAGGGATCAGGTCTAGTCCCTAGTCCACTGTGTTGGAGGTAAAAATGGCAAAAGCATCTAGCAAGAAAGCCAGTACCGCAGCTAAGAAACCTGCTGCGCCGAAAGACCCGAATGAGGACATCAAGTCCTGCAGGACACTAGGTGAATTATTCGATCTTCGTCCTGAGGATGAAGCTAGTGTTCGTTTTCAGGTTTGGAAAGCGAAAGGACTATTTCTGGCCCGAGAAGCTGGTGTTAAGTTTGGACCGATGTAGAGGACTCGATAATGGGTAGAATTATGTCCGCTGTGCCAAAAGAATTGGTTATTCACAGAGGTGACACTTTTGTGGATGTCCTTCAACTATCTACTGCTCAGAAAAGCGCATTACCAGGGAGAACATCTGCGTGGTTCACTCTCAAGAACGCTTTTGAAAATGAAGATTCAGAGGCGCTACTCCAAGTAACGGAAGCGGGCGGACTGATAGTACTCGGTGGGTCATCGAATGTCAACCCAAGCTGGGCGTCACTCGCGGTCGATGAAGGCTTGGGAACTATCACACTTACCATAGAAGCAGATGCCACGCAACTACTTGCTAGTTACAATAGTCATGTCTTTTATGATCATCAGTTGAGAGGTTCCCAAGTCATCACTCTATCACGTGGTAGATGTTACATCACTAGAGACGCTACCAGAAGTATCTAAAGTAGCATACAAAAACCATGACTATACTCCGTGAACAGTATAAGAGTCACTACTTGAACTTCGATCAGGATTGGGTGGCAACCTTCGACAACAATGTCAAGGCTGGTTCCCTGCTCATCGCCTGTATCAGCTCCTATAACAGTGGCGGTACAGGAGGTAGCCATACCATAAGTGATAATCAGGGTAATTCCTGGGTGGAGTTGGATGATAACAACTACGACGGAAATGATGTTGGATTTTTTGCTTATGCAGAAAATGCAGCAGCAGGAAGTACAACTGTCACCATTCAGAACAGTGATGCGTTTTGCTTTTCAGAAGGCGTAATTATAGAAGTCAGTGGTATTGTTACAGCAGATGCGCTGCATCAGCACAACTCTGCTACTGGCTCAGGTGATTGGGATAGTGGAAACATTACCACAACTGATCCAGATACTTATATTGTAGGAATGTACGCAGCCGACAACGGCAGCGGAACGTTCACTGAGGACGGCGCATTTACACTGGTCTACGAGCAAGAGAACGGCAACCAGATGCCAGTTTCTGTCGGTGAGCGCATCGTGTCCAGTACACTTACAGAATCATATAGCGGCACAACGTCTATCGGTGGAGCATACTTTTCTGGTATCGCTGCATTTAGCGGAATTGCTGCTAGTTCAGGTACTAATTATATTCCTTTAAGATTAGGTCCGCGATAGGAGACTACAATGGGTAGAATGTACACTGTAACAGGTAGTATCAATGGTGTATCTGCTGCTGGTGACTTTATCGAAATCAACGCTCCTTCTACTGGTAGCGTATTTCTTCATAAGGCTATTATCACTCAGGAAACTGAATTTGGCGATGCTCAGGCGGAGCAATTAGACTTTACTATAGCCAGATGCTCCGTTAGCGGCTCAGGTGGTGCTGGTGCTACCGCTCGCCCACTAAGCCCAGGCGATACTGCCTTTGCAGGAACTGTTGAGATAGGAAACAGCACTCCAGCTACTCAAAGCTTTGATATGCACAACGAGTCTGTTCCGGTGCGAGCAGGATTCTATCTAACACCAACACCCGAAGAACGCATTGAGATACCTCCAAGCGGTATATTAGTAATTGAGCTAGCAATAGCTCCAGACGACTCTATTGACTTTCGTTACGTAGTGTACCTAGAGGAAATGGGTTAATGGTACAGTGGAGAATATACTACGACAATGGGAGTACATTTGACAGCTTACAGGGGGAACCCTGGCAAGCTCCTCCTAGCGGCGTAGTAGTAATTAACCAGCGACACGAAAACCCGCGTGAACGATCCTACTTTCAAAAGGACGGAGACTACTACATTTGGGAATTGAATCGCTGGTGGGCCGTTGATTACGGGGCTTCGAATCGCTACTTATATACAGGATTCCATCCCCATCCAAGAGTATCTTTAGCTGGTAAAACTGTTACTAACGAAACGTATGTTCAGCTGGTAAAATTAGCTGGAAAAGATAAGGACTTCTACAACTAACTAATGGCACAACCTAGTTATACTGTAGACGAATATCGTTTCCAAAACGATGCAGGTAGTGACGCAGCTCCTTCTTGGGCTGCCGCTGCTAATACTGATATATCTCTCGGAGTAGGATCAGCTAATCTCTTACTGTTAAGGTTTCAGGCGCACAACAACAATAATAAGGCCGGTAATGAAACTTTTAACTGGGAGTACAGCTTAAACGGTGGTACTTGGACCGCTATTACTACAGCTACAAATGTCGTACGAGCTGCTACACCTACTACAACTGGCTTTGCTGATGGTAACGATTGTGGTAATAGATTAACGGCTAGAGGTACATTTGATACTAATAACAACGGATACAATAATACTGGTATCGGTACTCTATATTCAGCTAGCGCAGGTGCGTATTTTGAAACTGCACTAGCATTTTACATACCGGATACCGGAGATGTAGCTAATGCTGATGACATAGAAATCAGGATAGTAGAGAACACAGGTGATACTATTACCTATGGCCCTACTGCCAATATCACTGTTGATAAAGTTAATGCTCTTACAAGAGTAATAGATGAAGTAGTAGATGCAGATGAGACAACACTACAACCTAGGATATTGGCACGACTGATTGCTGAGATTGTAGACGCTAATGAGGTTGCACATCAGGCGGCTGTGTACTTAAGAATAACTAGTGAAACAGTAAACGTAAATGAAGTTGCACTAAGCCTGTTCAATCTGGTAAAAGTAATTAGTGAAGCGATAAATAGTATTGAGACAGTAGCTAGTCTAACAGGAATAGTACGAGTAGTAAGCGAAACTGTAAACAACGTAGAAACAGTTGTGCGCAAGTTAGTTAGTACTCTTAGCGTGCCTGCAACGTACTTATTAGTAAAGCTGCGTCGGATGCGTATTGTAGAATCTATTTTGAGACGATAAGATGCACTCATCGCGCGGCATATATAGGCAACGCTCCTATCAGTACCAACGACAACGTCGTATCATAATGGTACAGGCTCCCGCTCCTGGGATTCTATTAAGATTCGTTAATGAGACAGTAGACATCAATGAAGTTACTCTAAGACTAAGAACGATGTTGCGGCTAGTAGCCGAAACAGTTGATGTCAATGAGACGATTCTGAATCCTAGGGTGCTTGTAAGGCTAATAGCCGAAGCAATTAACATCAACGAGACTATTCTAAACCTACGAGGCCTGCTACGAGTAGTTGATGAAACAGTAAACATCGTAGAGCAAGCTCTATACAATCTGAATCAAGGACTGGTTCGGGTAATAGACGAAGTTGTAAATATAAATGAAACTATCGTTAGATCATTAGGATTTGTACGAGTAATAGATGAAGTAGTAAATATCAATGAAGTTATTGTCAAGCTAGGCAATCTTACCAGACTAATAGCAGAAACAGTAAACATCAATGAAACTACTATTAGAGCATTAAGCTTTGTACGAATAGCAGATGAAGCAGTAAACATCAATGAAGCTATCATCAGAGCATTAGGACTACTGAGAATAATAGGCGAAACAGTAGATATTAATGAAGCTGCTACTAGAGTATTAGGATTTGTACGGATAATAGACGAGACAGTAAATATCTCTGAAACTATCGTCAGAGTATTAGGATTTGTACGGATAATAGATGAAGCAGTACATATCTCTGAAACTGTCGTCAAGCTTGGTAATCTTACTAGGTTAGTAGCAGAAACAGTAAACATCAACGAGGTTGTCAGCACAGCCAGAAGCCTGGTGCGCATAATCACGGAAACTACTAATCTAGTGGAAGTAGCGACCAGCCTAAAGAATATGTTCCGAGTAGTTGACGAAACAGTCAACGTTGTAGAGAACGCGGTCTATAGTCTAGCTCTTGGAATAGTACGAGTAATAAATGAAACAGTAAGCATTGATGAAGCTTTTAACAGAGCATTAGGTCTGGTAAAAGCAATCAGTGAGACTATAAACATATCTGAAGCTAGGTTAAGGGCCCTTTCCTTGACTAGAACAGTAGCTGAAGTGGTTAATATAAACGAGATCGTATTGTCTGCTAGAGGTCTTATTAGATTAGCTGCTGAAACTGTCAACATATCAGAAGCTACTCTCAGACTAAGGGCGTTGGCAAGGATAGTAGCCGAAACTGTAGACGTACAGGAAACAACGTCAAGAATATTGGGTCTGATAAAGACCGTAAGTGAAACGGTAAATATATCTGAAGTTATAGTAGACGTACTGGAATCAGGTATAACAGCTATCATCAGAGTGATTGATGAAGTAGTTGACATAGCAGAAACAAGTAATATAGCAGTCACTATAATACAGCTAGTCGCCGAAGCTGTTAATATCTCAGAAACTATTGTAGAGAAGATTACATCTACTGTAGTAAATCTTGTGAGAGTGATTGACGAGACTGTTGACATATCTGAGCTTATAGACTCGTTAAGAGGAGTTGCTAAAGTAGTTAGCGAAGTAGTAAACGTAAGCGAAGTAATCGCTAGTAGACTATCGTTAACTAGAATCGCGGTCGAAGTGACTAGCATAATTGAGGCTGTGCAATCTAACCGTGAACTGGTAAGATTGATAGCAGAAAGCACAACAGTTTCAGAGCTGTCACAAAGGACTTTAGGACTAATAAAAGTAGTTTCAGAGACGATGAATCTACTAACTACAAGCGCATATCGTGTAGCTCAATTTGCGGCATCTATAGATAAACAGAAGTTTAAGAGTATGGTAAAAGGTTACTTCAAGAGAATGCAATGAAAGATAAGATACTGTGGCCAATTAAAGTTGTTCTTGGACTGGTATTGTATACTACCAGTAGAGATTTCAGAGAGCTAGTAAACGGTAAGCTCCGTAGTAGCACGGACGATACTGTTTCCTCTGGAGAAGAAATTGTTGTAGTGTTGACAAGTGTAGTCAATAATCAAGATGGAGGACAGTAATGAATACTTTACCATTAACCTCTAGAGTAAAGAACCGCTACCGTCAAATCCAGGGTGACATTGGTCTCTACTGGCTTGATAAATTAGCGGCTCAACTTCAGAGGGAACATCATGGCAAGTCCGTGATTACCGGTCTGGTAGTTGCAAAACTGCAAGACCCCTTATTGGAGCGAGAGGTCATCATTCCCGGCATGAACATTGTCACCAATGATGGTGACTTGTACTATGCTCAAATGGCCGCTGGTGAGACTCCGACCGACGACTTCGCCGCTGCTGGCGCAGGTTTTCGCCTTGGTACGTCTAATACCGCAGCTACCAAAACCGACACTGATGTGACGACTGAGGACACAGCCGGTCGAAAGACGCAGGATGCTACTTATCCTCAGACTGACGACGCTGATGGTGACAATACTGGCGCAGGTGTGGATATTGTTAGTTGGCGTGTGTCGTACACTACTGCCGAAGCTATCATAACTGGCATCTACGAAGGTGCTATAGTTGATAGCTATACCACTCCAACAGCAGCTCTGACACACTGGGTGTTTGCGGCGCAGTTCAACAAGACCGGAACGGATACGTTGAAGGTCTTTGTCAACCATGAGATGCTAGGAGTATAACTCATGCCGATTCCAGGAGTACTGACACCTGACAAGCCAAATCTCATAACGTTCATTATTGATGATGTGAACGGCGATGAGCTTATTGGTCTTGGTACGTCGTGGACTATCGAAATCTCGATAGCTGGCGGTGCGTTCACTCCTGCATTGGGTACGAAAGGTGAGATCGGATACGGCGTATACTCATACCTAACAACTCTTGCCGATGTAGATTCTGCTGTAACAGGCTCAAGAGTGTTTGTAATAAAACACGGCTTAGCC